>Ga0138256_10000015_pt1 | contig 249234 bp, 193 predicted proteins | sample KNB2016incub_MG_FD_105486 | JGI IMG/M metagenome (GOLD analysis project Ga0138256, IMG submission 105486) | Active sludge microbial communities from wastewater in Klosterneuburg, Austria - KNB2014incub_MG | ecosystem: Engineered > WWTP > Activated sludge > Unclassified | place: Austria...
AATCAAATTACTGGAGTTTGAAACCGTCTCTTTTAATGAAGATTTTAAGAATGAAATTAAATCTGTCTTCAGCAAAAAAAATATTGATCTCGAAAAATTATGCCTGCTTAATCCATGGGTGGCATTACAACATGCAGCCATTATAAATTACTGCCTGCAAAAATGGAAGATAAAAAATGATGAAGTTGATCTGATTGCAAGTCATGGTCAAACCATTTATCATGCACCGGCAAGTTTACATCAGCAAAAAAAATTCGGTAATGCTACTTTACAAATTGGTGATGGTGATCATCTTGCAGTGGCAACCGACATTATAACACTCAGCGATTTCAGGCAAAAAAATATTGCTGCCGGTGGCGAAGGTGCTCCGCTTGCTGTGTATGGCGACTATTTGATTTTTGGCAAACAGGGTGAAGACAGGATATTATTGAATATAGGAGGCATTGCCAATTTTACCTATTTACCCAGCAATATGAACATAAATGAAATTTTATGCACTGATACCGGGCCAGGGAATACCATGATGGATGCTTTCACGCAACAGCACTTTAATGGGAAACATTTTGATGAAAATTCGGCAATAGCTTTAAAAGGGAATATTAATAATGAACTTTTATTTGCGCTGAAGGATAATGCTTTCTTTAAGCAGGCCTTACCAAAAACAACGGGGCCTGAATTATTCAACCTTGCTTTTTTACAACATACAAAAGAAAAGTCGCTTACAACTATGTTAAGTGTTGAGGATACAATGGCGACTTTGAATAAGTTTTCGGCAGATACTATTATTGATGCGTTATTACAAACTATCAGCAGGGAAGATTCCCTAAAAATTTATGCAAGTGGCGGAGGCATGCACAACCCTTTGCTGATGCAGCATATCAAAGCAGCATTACCAAACTGCGATTTCTTAACTACAGCAGACCTGGACATTGAACCGGACGCCAAGGAAGCGGTTTTATTTGCTGTACTGGCCAATGAATGTATTTGCGGTGATGGGAGTTATTTACAAAAAGGAAATCTGAGTATCCCTGCAATCTCAATGGGAAAGATCAGTTTCCCATCTTAATTGTTTTCAACGTATGCTTTTAAACTGTTGAGGGCATCTTCATATCCCTGCCCTGTTATTCCTTCAATAAAAATACCGTAAAATTTTTCCCAGGGATACCATTTCAGCCTGATCAGCACGTTCCATTCTGTTTGTACCTGGTTACTGTCGGCCAATGGTAATACTTTAATGGAATTAAACACATCATTCTCTCCTTCCCGTATTAATGATACTGTAATAGCGTTTTCTTCTTTCGCCGTAATGATTACCCTGTTTTTTTTATCCTTCGATTCCCATTCACATGAATTGCTTATACCGCTTGCATCACTTTCGAATCTGATATTTGCTGAGTCGTTGATAAAAACCGGCTGCCAGTGTTTCCAGTTTTGCAGGTTGCTGATCTCGTTAAAAACCTTATCTGCATTAGCATTGATCACCACGGCTCTTGTTACCATCAGCTTTGAAGGAATAAATAATGACAGTATCGTTATAAAAACAAATAAGCCTGCCAGCACAACAAAAAATCCTTTGATAATACGCTTACTCATAAATTACTCCCATTTAAAAACTTTGATAGCTACTATATAAACAGCAACTCCCCACAATAATAATATCCCTATTTCTGTACGTACCTGCCACAGGTTTTGTCCTTCAAATGCTACACTTCGTAAAGCCGTATTTAAATGGGTTAATGGTAATACATTTGAAATTGGTTGTAACCATTTTGGGAAAACCTCTACCGAAAAAAATGTACCCGCCAGTAAAAACTGAGGCAAGGTTATCAGGTTTGCAAAAGGAGGAATCGTACTCTCATTTTTTGCCAGCCCGCTGATGATAAAACCAAAACCCATAAAGACCACTAAACCAAGAAAGCTCAATATCAGCATTTCAACCAGGGTTTGAAATCCGTTTATCAACGTAAAGCCAAACATAAACCTGCCAACAACAATTATTACAATGGCTGTAAGCATTTGAAATATTATGCGGCTAAGGGCTTCGCCTAAAACAATATAAGTATGACTGATTGGTGTTGCAAAAAATCTTTTCAGCACCAGCGTATTTCTTAAATTAAAAAACATAAAAGCCACTCCAAAAACGCCGGTGCTTAATAATGAAAAACCCAATTGTCCCGGCAATATAAAATCAATTGTTTTATATTCCCTTACAGTTTCTATATCCCGTGGCGGATAAAAATCTGCTGTTGCAAATACTGGACGGTTATTGTATTTACTATTACTGATCTTATTTGCTATGGCTTCCAGAAGGGGCAATAATTGTGGCCATTTGTCGCTGCTGGCATTTGAGCTCTTGATTGTATAGATATATTCAGGGTTCTCTTTTCCCGATTTGGATATTTTTAGTATCCCTGCAATTCTTCCTTTTACAATATTATCCTGCAAATCGCTTTCATTAGTGAATGAAACGATTCGTATCCTGCTGCTTGCCTTTATTGAATCGAAAAATGCATTAGTTGTATCACAATCTTTATCAATTACCACTTTATAAACCGGAGCCAGGCCACTGTTACCTATAAATCCAAAAACCAAAATAAAGACAAAGGGAAATACAAAGCTGAAAACAACAGCCGACGGGCTTCTGAAAATAGCTCTCAAACTTGCTTTGGTGATCGCCAGCATAGCCCTGACCTGGCTGTATTTTTGCATAATTTGCTGTAATTGAGGCGTAAAGCTATTGGTAAAAAAGGAATCAAAAAAATTTGGAAGGCTGCGACATATGTCGTACCTTTGTATGACAAATGACGCAAGATGAAAAAGAAAGAAAAAAACACTACAACATCAAAGGTAGAGGAACCTATGCCGGTATACCGCAGTGTAAAAGCAATTCCTCAGGTAAAAGTAAAAGATTTTACCTACATCGAATTTAAAAAAATTGCAGATAAAACACCTTTTACCCAGGCTGAGTGGGCTTCTATACTTCATGTTAGCGAACGCACTTTACAGCGTTATGCAAAAAGCAACAGCAGTTTTGCTCCTATTAATGCCGAGCGTGCATTACAAATTGATAATGTTTTAAAAGAAGGGGAATTTACTTTTGGTAAAATTGAAAACTTTTATAACTGGATAAAGCGAAACCCTTACATGCTTGGAGGTAATCTTTCTTTTGAATCGCTAACTTCGGCCCATGGAATTGAAAGGGTATTAACCCAATTACACAGAATACAACACGGGTTATTTGCATGATTGTTTACAGGATTACCAATTCGCACTACAAAGATGATATCTCCGGCACCGGTGCAAAACTAAAAGGGGCCAGGTGGAATATGCCCGGAAACAGCCTGTTGTATACTGCAGAACATATTTCACTTAGTACACTGGAGTTATTAGTTCATGTCGGATTTGATGACATTCAGAAATTTTACCACCTGCTTAGTATTTTTATTCCCGATGATGCTGCCATGAGAGAAATTAATGCAGAGAAACTTAAGGCAAACTGGTACGAAGATGAGGACTACACAGCTTTTATGGGTACAGAATTCATCAACAACAATTTAAATCTTGTTCTTAAAGTACCTTCGGCCATAATTCCGGAGGAGCATAATTTTCTAATTAATCCCCAACACAAAGATTTTAAAAAAATCAAGATAAGAAAGTCGAAACCGTTTATTTTTGACGAACGCCTTTATATTTTTAAGTGAATAAACTCTATCTACTTTTAGGCAGCAATATGGGCAACAGCAAAAGCCAGTTAACTACAGCTATTCTAAACATCGAAAAGCTGATTGGCTGCTTAACACGCCAATCAGGCATATACAGTACTGCAGCCTGGGGTAATTTAAACCAACCTGATTTTTTAAACCAGGTTATTATCGTTGAAACAAAATTGTCAGCGCATCAATCCATGCAGACCATTTTATCCATCGAAAAAAAAATGGGCAGGATACGGACAATTAAAAATGCACCCCGGATAATTGATATTGATATTTTATTTTTCAACAAAGAAATTATTGAAGAAGCACAGCTCTCCATTCCACATCCGCAAATACAAAACAGGCGTTTTGTACTGATACCACTCAATCAGCTATCTCCCAACTTAAAACATCCGGTACTTAAAAAATCGGTACACCAGCTTCTTATTCACTGTACCGACAAACTGAATGTGAAAAAGTTTTAATGGCATAAAAGTGGTTTACACTTATTTTGCAGTCCGCTTTAGTTTAACTGCATGAAATATAATTTTGTTACCATAGAAGGAAATATTGGCGCCGGTAAAACCACACTGGCACATTTGTTAAGCAAACATTTTAATGCACGGCTTATCCTGGAAGAATTTGCTGACAACCCTTTTCTGCCTAAGTTCTACGAAAACCCCGGCCAATATGCTTTTCCGCTGGAGTTATTTTTTATGGCCGAACGTTATAAGCAATTGAAAGATCTGCTGCAGACAAAAGACATGTTCCAGAATATTACCATCTCCGATTATCTTTTCACCAAATGCCTGTTGTTTGCCAAAGTAAATCTGCCCGATGAGGAGTTTCGTTTATATCAAAAGCTTTTTGAAATTATTAATCCGCAGATTGTACAGCCCGATATTGTTATTTACCTGCACACCCCTGTAAAAAAATTACAGGAGAATATAAAAAAACGTAACCGGGAATATGAACAATCCATTCCAAACGATTACCTCTTTACTTTACAGGAAACTTATACCCAGTATATCAAACAGCATAATATTAAAACGCTGTATGTAGATGCAGGTAATGCGGATTTTCTTGGCAACGAACTGCACATGAAAATAATCATTGACGCTTTAGACAAAGAATATGAAGACGGGCAACATTATTTAACTTTGCCCTAATCTTTACAAATGATCAGTAAAACGCTCCCCAACGAATTCAGGCATTTTATTTATGCCCGTTTATCTTTTGTTCTGGGATTGCGTATGATTACAACCATTGTTATTTACCAGGTTTTTCATCTTGCTAACACGTACATGGTGGGCTTTGCAGGACTGGCAGAATTTGTACCTGCAGTTATTGCTGCTTTATTCGCCGGTCATTATATTGACCGGCACAATAAAAAAAATATCCTTGTATGGTCTTATGCATTTTATATGCTTTGCGGTTTAACACTTGCATGTATCAGCCTGCCTTATTTTAATTTTACAAATACAACCAAGCTTACGGTAATATTTTCAGTTGTTTTTTGCACGGGTATCATTCGTTCATTTGCCGGGCCTGCTGCCAACAGTATGATTGCGGCCATCGTTCGCCGTGAAGACCTGCAAAAAGCAATCTCCTACAATTCTTCCACCTGGTTAATCTCATCTATAGGCGGACACGCCATTGGCGGGTTGCTGATTGCCGCCATAGGAATATCGGGTGCTTATTTTGTAACTGCAGCATTGGTTTTAACGGCAGGAATTTTTGCTTTGCAATTATTTCCAAAGCCGCCGGTAAACATACTGTTAAAGGAGCCCATGTTTACCTCCATTAAAAAAGGGTTTTCATTTGTGTACCACAATAAAAATTTACTGGGTGTAATTACCCTTGACCTTTTTGCCGTACTCTTTGGTGGCGCAGTTGCTTTTATTCCCGAGGTAGCCAGCACCATCCTGCATACCGGCCCCATTGGTTATGGCTTTTTAAATGCAGCTATGGATATCGGCAGCCTTATAACTATTGGTATGCTTGTTAAATATCCCATGAAACAGAAACAGGGGTTAAAAATGCTGCTGGCTGTTGCCGGCTTCGGTATCTGCATTATTGTATTTGGACTATCAAAAGTTTACTGGCTCAGTTTTGCTGCATTATTGGTTGCCGGGCTATGTGATGCCGTTAGTGTTGTGGTACGTGGTACAATTCTTCAACTTTTTACCCCGGACGAATTAAGAGGCAGGGTAGCATCTATCAATTTAATTTTTATTAATTCATCAAACGAATTGGGCCAATTTGAAAGCGGCGTTACCTCCCGTATATTTGGAACCTTACCTGCTATTATGTTTGGTGGTGCCATGTCTTTGCTGGTGGTGGCAGGTACCTGGTTAAAATTTCCGAAGTTGCGGAAGCTGGAATATTAGTTAAACAAGATTATTGTTGCGTATATTTATCCATAAACATCCGATAAATGAAATTCATCAACATAACTAAACGGCTATCCCTTTTTCTTATTATTGCTATTGCCTTGTCCTTTACCGGGTGCAATTCTCACCCTGACTTAAGTCAGGGTGAAGGATATGTAAATGTAAAAGGAGGTAAAATATGGTACCGCATTTTAGGTGAAGGAAAAGGAATTCCAATCCTCATGTTACATGGAGGACCCGGAGGAACCAGTAAATCTTTTTATCAATTTGCATCTTTAGGGGCAGACAGGCCTATTATCATATTTGATCAGCTTGGCAGCGGCCGCTCAGGTTATCACACAGATACATCATTACTGAAAGTTGAAAACTTTGTAGAACAGGTTGAAGCCTTAAAAACATCGCTTGGTTTAAAGGATTTTTATTTACACGGCCACTCCTGGGGCACTGCATTAGCGTTGGAATATTATCTGAAACATCCAAAAGGTATTAAGGCAATCATATTTAACAGCCCGTATTTCAGTACAGCACTTTGGAAAAAAGATGCCGATACGCTTATCAGCAAATTAGCCGATACTATTCAACTTGCTATAAAAAGCGGTGAAGCCAATCATGATTATGAATCTGCTGCATACAAAAATGCCAATGAAGTATTCGCCAAAAATTATGGTGTAAGAAAAAAAAGGTTAACCAGTGAATTGGATACGGCTGCTTCAAAGGGAAACAAGTTTATCTATAACTATATGTGGGGGCCAACGGAATTTACTGCAACCGGCATATTATTAAATTATGACCGGGTACAAAGTTTAAAAACAATAAAAGTACCTGCCCTGTTTATAACCGGTGAATTTGATGAAGCACGCCCGGAAACTGTAAGGTTCTTTCAAAGCCTTGTACCAAAAGCCAGTTTTACTTTAATTGAAGGCGCTGGTCATGGAACAATGCATGATAACAAAGAGCAGAATATAAAAGCTATAAAGAATTTTTTAGATCGGATAGAACTTAATTATTAGGTTATCATTTTGTAACTTACTATTTGCAAAAAAGTTACTGAATTAAACTATTAATCAATTTATGTGTTAAATGCTTTAAACTAAAAACAATGCAACGCAGATCATTCCTCCGCAATACCAGCCTTACCCTGGCAAGCCTGGCTTTATTAAATAAAAAAAGCCTTGCATCTTTTTTAACCGACCCTGCCTGGAATATAAAAATGCTGACGGACGATATCGGCATCTTTACCGAAAAAGGCGGCACTATTGTGTTTTACCTTTCCAACGAAGGCATGGCAGTTGTGGATACACAATTCCCCGACTCAGCACAGCATCTGATTGATGAGTTAAAAAAGAAAAGTGAAAAACCATTCAGGCTTGTCATCAATACTCATCATCACGGTGATCATACTGCCGGTAATTTTGCGTTTAAAGATTTAACAGCTCATGTGCTGGCACATGCCAACAGTAAAATAAACCAGCAAAATGCAGCTATCAAACAAAAATCAGAAGATAAACAATTATATCCTGACCAAACCTATACCGATACCTGGTGTGAGAAAATTGGTAAGGAAGAAATTTGCCTTCATTATTTTGGCGCAGGCCATACCAATGGCGACAGTTTTGTGCATTTCAAAAAAGCCAATATCATACACCTTGGTGACCTGGTGTTTAACCGACGCCATCCTTATGTTGATAAAAGCGCAGGTGCCGATATGGCCAACTGGATAAAAGTTTTAGACAAAGCCACCTCCACCTTCAGCAATAAAACACAATATATTTGCGGCCATTCCGGAGAAGGTTACAATACTATTTTAAAAACTGATGACCTGAAAGCTTTTGGAGATTACCTTGGCAATGTTTTAAAATTCACCGAAGCTGAAATAAAAGCAGGCAAAACAAAAGAAGAAATTTTAAAAGCCACCGAAATACCCGGTTCGCCTGAATGGAAAGGTGATGGCATATCAAGGCCGTTAACGGCAGCCTATACAGAGCTTACAGACAAATAGTCCGCAACCCTGTTTTAACTTTTTTTTAAAATAGTGGCCATACGTTTATGAAATTTCAGCCGTTGCTGAATCTTAAACACATGAATATGCCACGCCTGATAACAACCATCCTGCTTTTTACGGTCATTTCCTGTAAAGCACAAACCGGCTACAATAACGAATTTACAGTGTATAACAATGGCCTGATCTACAGTGATGTCACTATGAATCAGCTTACGCACATTGTTGATTCACTTAATTTAAAATTTAAGCGCTGTGATTTGAACAAGACCTATTACGCCATTAGCCAGGGTATTGGAAACCACATTTCAATGGCAAAAGGTAATTTCAAAGAAGCTTTACGGGATATTAATAACAATATAGGTTTTGAAGACTTTATTAATAAGTATAAGATCACAAAAGATGATTCCAGGATGCTGATTCTTAAAACCAGGTATAAAGACAATTACTCCAATAAATGGATAGTGGAGTTTTCCGGGCAAACAATGAAAGATTATAATGAGCCTGGAATCATAATTCCGGATAATCCTGATCATTACAATAAGCCATTACAGGGAAAATGGATAATTGATTATTCCGAAAAAAGCAAATATTCGGCAGAAAGTATAGATGCATTCTACATTACAGAAGAATTTAAAGCTGCAAAAATTCCTGAAAAATATGCCAGAATGATCTTATACTCCGACTGTGTAGTAGATACAACTACAGATATATTTACTGAGAAGGCAAAAAACAGTGGCTGGTTTAACGATAAATATGAAAAAGAATATAAAAAAAGCAAGCTGTTTGCTTTCAGCAATTATCTTGAACAAAGTACAGAACACATAAAAGAAAAAAATGTCCCTGCTGTTTACGGAGAATATAAATGGCACGCATTGGATAGTATGAAAAAAGCCTGGATTGAACAAAACATCGTTCCCACAGAAAAATTCAGGCAGTTACTTGCTGCTGCATTACAGGAAGCAAAGGAGAAAACTATAGTTACCGATGATAATTTTGAGGATTATGTTGGCAGGTATGTTTCAAAAGCAGAAGCATTGGATATGAAAAGAAACCGGCGGGTAATGGGCAGGTGTAGCCAGGATCAGAGTCCCAGGTATCATGCTTTGAATATAGCCATGCTCTCGGCAGAAACGGTTAACTGGCAGGTATTTTTAAGGGCTCACCTTAATATCATGAACGACCGGTTTGACAGGATGAGTGATGGAAGTTATGCCTGGGCACTAAGAAATACCTACATTAAAGAACTGGAGGAATTAAACATTGAAGTACAGGAACTCTTATTCGGAATCAGTTTCAGAATTGAGAACCCCGTTGAAAAACACTATTACGGCAGTATTGGAAGACTGGGAAGGGCTTTGGCCGAAACAAAAGACAGGGTGAAATTTGAAGATCAGATAATAAGTATAATAAAAGACAATGAACTGGATGCTTATAACCGGTTGCTGATGCACTATCTCTACTTAAGCTACATTTATAATTTGCCTGAAAAAGAAAACCGGCTTGCAAGCCTGGTAAAACTTGAAGAGGCAGATAAATCACTCCCTGATTATCTTAAAAACAGGATAAAAATCAACAAGGCAAATTTTGAAGAAAAAGATTGACAAATGGCTATAGTCGGTATACTTATTTAGCTGCTATCAGCTTTTCCAAAACATAATATACAATCGGGCAGAAACTGCTGTTCTTCAAAGTAAGCGGTTGTCTTTTCAGCAGCACATCTTCATCCGTATAAGGAAAACGGTGACAGTCGGATGGCCGCACTTCGTAAATGCTGCAACGGTTATCTGTACCTAAAAACGGGCATGGTTTTGATTTTAACACATAATCACCTTCACTGTCAACATACAAGTAAGTATTGATAAGGTCACCCTCCTTTATCTTCAGATACCTGGCAATACGCTTAATATCGGGTGTTTTAAACCTGGGCGAATAAGTTTTGCAGCAATTGGCGCATTGCAGGCATTCAATCTTTTCAAAAGCCTCTTCATGCAGGGCAGGCAGGGCTTTCAGTACTTTATTTTTATCGGCACGATGTAAATACTGTTTGTACAGTTTTTGGTGATCTGCCGATTTTTTTTCCCAGTTTTGTAACAGGTCTTCTGTCATTGGTTATTAGTTATCACCATTTATATCCCCTAATTTTCCACAGGTCAAAAGTAGCGAACTTATCCGCACCAAATCTTGTTCTGTTATCGTAAATTTGCGCCACTTATAACAAAAGAAACTCCAGTTTAGATATGAATCTTTTTGAACAACAACAGTACGAATTTGCCGGCCGTCATATTGGCCCCAATGAAGAAGAATCCATCGAAATGCTGAATACCATTGGTGTAAAGAGTATTGATGAATTAATTGATAAAACATTGCCCGAGCCAATCAGGTTAAAAAAGGAATTAAAACTTCCGGTGGCTCAAACAGAATTTGAATACCTCAGCGAGCTGAAAAAAATTGCTGCCAAAAATAAAATTTACAATAACTATATAGGCCAGGGTTATTATAATACGATCACCCCAAGTGTGATCCTGCGAAATGTTTTCGAAAATCCAGGTTGGTACACACAATATACCCCTTACCAGGCCGAGATTTCACAGGGCCGCCTGGAAAGTCTGCTCAACTACCAAACTATGGTTTGCGATTTGACCGGACTTGAATTAACCAACGCCAGCCTGCTGGATGAAGCAACTGCTGCGGCCGAAGCAATGGCTATGCTCTTTCATCATAAAAACAAAGGCGAAACCATCAGTGCTCCCAGATTTTTCATTGACACTAATATTTTTGAACAGACAAAAGATGTTTTATTAACCAGGGCAGCACCAATTGGTGTTGAATTGGTTTATGGCGATTATAAAACAGCATCACTCAATGAAAGTTTTTTTGGCGCTATTGTTCAATACCCAAACAGCATTGGTTCGGTTGAAGACTACCAGGATTTTATAACCAGGGTTCATGCAGTGAATGGCTATGTAGTAATGGCAACTGATCTTTTAGCACTTACTTTATTAACTCCTCCGGGAGAGCTGGGTGCAGATGTGGCAGTTGGTTCTGCACAACGTTTTGGTGTTCCGTTAGGTTATGGCGGGCCGCATGCCGCTTTCTTTGCAACCAGAGATGAATTTAAGCGTGGCATTCCCGGCCGTATCATTGGCGTAAGTATTGATGCACAAAATAACCGGGCATTGCGTATGGCGCTTCAAACCCGGGAACAACATATCAAAAGAGAAAAAGCAACTTCAAATATCTGTACTGCTCAGGCATTGCTGGCTAATATGGCAGCTATGTATGCAGTATATCACGGGCCCGATGGTTTGAAAAAGATAGCCCAGCGCATTCATGTATTAACCACTGCTATTGCCGAAGGCTTACAAAGCATAGGTATAGATGTTGTAAATGATATTTTCTTTGATACGGTTACTTTTAAGATTGATGATATCAATGCCTTTAAAAAAGCGGCAGAAAAAAATAAAGCTAACTTCCATTATCATGATAATGGAACTGTAAGTTTATCCATTGATGAAGTTTCATCAAACTATATTGGTGAAACTGAAAAAAATCTGGTTGCGGTTTTTAAAGCAGTTACTTCAAAAACTTTTGTTTTATTGTTTGATGAAGCAGATGCATTATTCGGTAACAGAACATCAGCTTATTTAACACATCCCGTTTTTAATATGCACCGCAGCGAAAGCGAAATGATGCGTTATATCAAATCGCTGGAGAATAAAGACCTGAGTTTAAACACCTCGATGATCAGCCTGGGAAGTTGCACCATGAAGCTGAATGCAGCAACAGAATTAATGCCGGTGAGCTGGCCCGAGTTCAGTTCCATTCATCCCTTTGCGCCTGCATCGCAAACCAAAGGGTACCAGTACATGATAAAAAAACTGGAAGAATATCTAAGTGTCATTACCGGCTTTACCGCCTGCTCCTTACAACCTAACAGCGGTGCCCAGGGCGAGTATACAGGCCTCCTTACTATCAGGGCTTTTCATGCTGCAAGAAATGAAAGCCATCGCAATATTGTATTGATACCTATTTCAGCACATGGAACAAACCCTGCAAGTGCAATCATGGCGGGCATGAAAGTGGTGGTGGGTAAAAGTGATGATAAAGGATATATTGATGTGGCTGATCTGAAACTAAAAGCAGAAGAACATAAAAATGACCTGGCGGCTTTTATGGTTACCTACCCAAGTACTTATGGTGTGTTTGAATTAGGCATCAGAAAAATCTGCAAACTTATTCATGATAACGGCGGCCTCGTTTATATGGATGGCGCCAATATGAATGCCCAGGTTGGACTAACCAGCCCCGGTATGATTGGTGCTGATGTTTGCCATCTGAACCTGCACAAAACATTTGCCATCCCTCATGGTGGTGGAGGACCGGGTGTTGGCCCAATTTGCGTAAACAATAAATTGAAACCATATTTACCCGGACATAATATAAAGGATACTTTAAAATCAACCGGCAGTTCAATACATGCGGTTAGTGCAGCTCCTTATGGCAGTGCAAGTATTTTACTCATCAGCTATGCATACATAAAGATGCTGGGGCTTGAAGGTGTAAAGAAATCTACACAGTATGCTATCCTGAATGCAAACTATATGAAATCGAAACTGGAAAACTATTACCAGATTTTATACACCGGCCATAACGGATATTGTGCACATGAGTTTATAGTTGACCTGCGTCCTTTTAAAACTTCCGCCGGTATTGAAGCCGAAGATGTTGCCAAACGTTTGATGGATTATGGTTTTCATGCACCCACCATGAGTTTCCCGGTGCCAGGCACTATTATGATTGAGCCAACAGAAAGTGAAGACAAAGGAGAACTGGATCGCTTTTGCGAAGCACTGATCAGCATTTATGAAGAAATAAAAGAGATTGAAGATGGTATTGCAGATAAAGCTGATAACGTTTTAAAAAATGCACCGCATACCCAGCAGGTTATTTGTGCCGATGAATGGAATCATGCATACAGCAGGCAGCGGGCAGCATTTCCACTGGCGTATGTAATGAAAAATAAATTCTGGCCTTCTATAGCCCGTATTAATAACACTTTTGGCGACAGGAACCTGATATGTACCTGTGAGCCGATGGAAAGTTATCTGGAAGAACAGGTTAGCAACTAATCTTTATTTTTTGCCGGGAAGCCGGGAAGACGTTATTGATCATTACAAGTATATTTATCGTCTTTCCTACTTTCCGGCAATTTTTTCCGCCTGGATAATATTTTGCCCCCGCCTGCCTTAAAAATCTACCGTTAAACAATTTAGCCTGTAACCAAAAAATCTTTAAACCGTATAATTGTATATCAAAACACTAAAAGTATGACCATAAAAAAAACAACACTTGCCATAGCACTATGCAGTTTTATTTCTGTTACTCAGGCGCAGCAATTGTACATGCCCTTCAATGTTAAAGATGCTTATAAAAAAGGAACCCGGAGCATGGATGGCAAGCCTGGAAAAAACTATTGGCAGAATACTGCCGATTATAAAATAGATGTAAAACTATCTCCGCCAAACAGAACAATTACTGGCAGTGAAACAATCGTTTATACCAATAACAGTCCTGACACAATCGGAAATCCCATCATTAAACTCATCCTAAATATTCATACACCCGGAGCCGCCAGGCAAGGTGCTGTTTCAGAAGATTATTTAACCAAGGGAATTATCATTGATAAATATACTGAGAATGGCACTGAAAAAAAACTCAGCAATGCAGGTGGCAACACTTCTTTACGGGTTAGTTTGTCCAAGCCCTTATACCCTAAAGCATCTGTAACCATGACCTTCGACTGGCATTACGATGTATCGAAACAAAGCGGCCGGGAAGGTATGCTTGATTCCACTTCATTCTTCCTCGCCTATTTCTATCCAAGGGTTTCAGTATTTGACGATATAGACGGATGGGACAGGATGGTATTCACCGATGCACAGGAATTTTACAACGACTTTAATAATTATGAATTGAATGTAACCGTACCTAAAAATTTTCTGGTATGGGCAACCGGCGAATTGCAGAATATAAATGATGTTTTACAACCTGCATTTGCTTCAAAGTTTATTGAATCCAAAACATCAGATAAAACCATTAATGTAGTAACACAAGCTGACCTGAATGCTAAAAATGTAACAACACAAAAAGAAACAAATACCTGGAAATGGACCTCAAAAAATATTTCTGATGTTGCTGTCTGTGTCAGCGATCATTATGTCTGGGATGCTGCCAGTGTGGTGGTTGATAATAAAACAAACAGAAGATCAAGTGTACAGGCCGCTTACCAGGATAAATCGGTAAACTTTAAAAAGTCAGTTGAATACAGCCATCATGCACTTGACTGGTTAAGTAATAACTGGCCGGGTGTACCCTATCCTTTTCCGGCAAGTACGGTTGTAGAAGGATTTGCAGACATGGAATACCCGATGATGGCTAACGACAGCCATATGCCAGATGCAACCTTTCAAAGGTTTGTTGCCGAACATGAGATAGCCCATAGCTGGTTTCCATTTTATATGGGCATTAATGAAACCCGCTATGGTTTTATGGATGAAGGCTGGACAACTGCTTTTGAGAATTTAATTGGAAAAGTTGACCTGGGCGAGGAAGCTGCAAATGATTTTTTTAAGCAATTCAGGGTATCTAACTGGGTAATGAACCCGAGTGACGAAACGCAGCTACCCATTATTACACCGGCAAATATCATGTCGGGCCAGGGCCTTGGTATTAATGAATATGGCAAACCTGCTCTTGCTTATCTGGGGTTGAAAGATATGCTGGGTGATGACCTTTTCAGAAAATGCCTGCATGGATTCATGGACCGCTGGCATGGCAAACATCCCATACCCTGGGACATGTTTTATTCCTTCAATAATTTATCAGGTAAAGACCTGAACTGGTATTGGCAAAACTGGTTTTTTTCCAACAACTATATTGACATTGCATTGCAGAATTTAAAACCTGTTTCTGCAGGTTACAGCATCAGTATTGAAAATATGGGAGGATTTGCAATCCCTACAAACCTGATGGTTGAATACACGGATGGCAGTAAAGAAAAAATTCATCAAACTGCAGGTATATGGGAAAAGAATCCAAAACTTGCAGTAGTAGCTATCACTACCAAAAAGAAGATCCAGTACCTTAAGCTTGATAATGGTATTTATATGGATGCTGATGAAAGCAATAACAGCTGGGGTAAATCCAACGATCCTGTATTTAATGCAGCAGCAGTAAAACCCGGAGACCTGGATAAATTTCTGGGAGAATATGCATCTGCTGAACTACCTATAAAAATAACTTTCAGCAAAACAGGAAATGTTTTAGTGGCAGATGTTACAGGCCAGGGAAAAGTAAACCTTACGCAAACGGCCGAAAATAAATTTGAATTTACACAGGCTGGCGCTGTATTTGAATTTACGGCAGGTAAAAATGAATGTGTATTAGCCCAGGGTGGAAGAAAGTTTACGTTTACTAAACAGTAATTTATATCAATATTTTGAAACCGGTTGACTCTTTAGTCAGCCGGTTTTATTTTATAGAAGATATTTTGGTACCGCCGCCGTGGTTCGTGGCTCACGAACCACAAAATATCAATCCAAAACCATCCTCCGCAAAGATTAAATTTTACTATATTGGGTAATGGATTTGCAACAAAGAAAATCTTATACCTCTTTAGGCAAAATTTATTTCTGGACAGCCAGCATACATAATTGGGAGCTCATATTGCAGGATGATGCATCCAAAACAATTATTACCGGTTACTTAAAGAAACTTTCTGATGAAAAATTAATTACAGTATATGCATTTGTATTAATGCCCAATCACATGCATCTGATCTGGCAACAAAACGAATTGAATGGTAAAGAAACACCCAAAGGCAGCCTGTTAAAATATACATCGCATGTTTTATTAAAACAGTTAAAAGCTGAAGGGAGATCGCATTTATTTGAAGTAAGGGCTGCCAATAAAAAACATGAAATATGGCAAAGAGATTCTTTAGGTATAGAGATTTACAGCAGGTCAGTTGCTAAACAAAAACTGGATTATATTCATTTCAATCCGCTGAGTGGAAAATGGAAACTGGCAAATGATGATTTGGGATATTTTTATTCCTCTGCCAGGTTTTATGAAACAGGAATTGATGAATTTGGATTTTTGAATAACTTGTATACTGTTTTTGATGGAGAATAACGTAGAAAATGAAAATGGTTCGTGAGCCACGAACCATGGCGAGTGGTTCGTTACCCACAAACCAAGGCGTAGAAGGAAAATACCTGCCAGCAAATTAATTTAAAACACCCATCATTATTTAATAGTATTTCTGTAATTAAAAGCCTAAATTAAAGGCTCAATTAAAACTAATTATTATGCGGAAACAAATATTGTTTGTATCAGCCTTTTGCCTGCTGGGCAATTTAATCTTTGCGCAAGACAATGCTACAGCAAAGATCAGGAAAGAAGGACTACAAAATTCCAAAGTGATGGACATTGCTTTTCACCTGACTGATGTAAGCGGCCCCCGGCTTACCAATTCTCCGGGTTTCTTCAGGGCAGCTAACTGGGCAAAAAATGAACTCACTAAAATGGGCCTGGTAAATGCAGCCATTGAACCCTGGGGTGATTTTGGAACCGGCTGGGAGCAAACACGCTGCTATGTTGCCATGACAGCACCATACTATACGCCGATGATTGCCATACCAAGGGCCTGGACCGGCAGTACGCCCGGCAACAATATCATCAGCAGGAATGTGATTTTGATAAAAGCTAAAGATTCAGCAGAGCTGTTTCAAAAATATTCGGGCAAGATAAAAGATAAGATTGTGATGTTCTATTCAAATGATACACTGCATCCATCATTTACAGCAGACGGAAACAGGTATTCAGATGATCAGCTTGCGAAAATGGCTGATTCAAAACCAGATACTGCACGCAGGCAAAGAAGAAATTTTACGCCGGAACAAATGGCTGCACTTAACCAGCAACGGGCACTTGCCAGGCAGATGGGTAATTTTTATAAAAACGAAAAACCGGCACTGGTACTAAGCATGAGTGGCCGCGGCAACGACGGAACACTCTTTGTTCAGAATGGCGGTTCAGTTGATAAAGACAAAACAGCAGATAATAATTATGCCTGGATCATGTTATCCAGTGATGATTATTTAAGGGTACAGCGCCTGGTTGATGCCGGCGAAAAAGTACAGATGGAAGCCGATGTTAAAACAAAATTTTATGATAAAGATATAAGGGGATATAATGTTGTTGCTGAAATACCGGGTACCGACCCGGTTTTAAAAAATGAAATTGTAATGCTTGGCGGTCATTTAGACAGCTGGCAGGGTGCAACCGGTGCAACCGATAACGCTGCTGGTTGTGCGGTAATGATGGAAGTGGTGCGCATTTTAAAAACAACCGGGCTGCAGCCTAAAAGAACGATCCGGATTGCATTGTGGAGTGGCGAAGAACAGGGGTTGCACGGCTCACGAAATTATGTAAAAAACCATTTTGCCGATCCTGCTGATATGATTTTAAAACCTGACTATGAAAAAGTTTCGGCGTATTATAATTTAGACAATGGTACCGGAAGGGTGAGGGGAATTTATTTACAGGGAAATGAAAAAGCAGGCCCCATCTTTGCAAAATGGCTTGAACCCTTTTATGACCTTGATGCAAAAACGGTTACGATTGATAATACGGGCGGTACCGATCACCTTGCTTTTGACGGGGTGGGCATACCGGGCTTCCAGTTTATACAGGATGAAATTGAATACAATACACGTACCCATCATACCAATATGGATACCTACGACCACCTGGTACCTGAAGACCTGAAACAGGCTTCAACAATTATAGCCTCTTTTGTTTATAATACGGCGCAGCTTGACAGCAAAATACCAAGAAAAGAATTACCCAAAGCCAGGGGTACAGGAGGAAGAAATTTCTAAAGAACTAAATTATATAATGCAAAAGGACACATGTATGATGTGTCCTTTTGTTTATAAAGAGATGTTGAAAATAATCTTAACAGAAGAAATTAACTTTCTTTCTTTTCTTTGGCAACAGTGATCCTGGTAAATTCAGAGCCGCTGAAAATTTTTGCCAGCTTATTATCATTGGTTTTTTTCCACTCAGGTATATGTGATTCGGAAACAATGCGCCAGAAATTTTTTGCTTTTAAATCTTCATAGTCGGGAGACTCAACAAAAATACCAACGATGGTATTTCTTTTTTTAAATTCAATCTTAACCGGAGTTTTTGCCAGGTGCGCAGGCTCTAAAAACTTTGTAATCATTTCGTTTACCATATGCTCATTTTTTTGCAAATGTAGGCTAATTACGGCTTTTAACCTCATTTATTTATTAATTACAGGTTTAAAAGTTTTTTCAACAAATGTTTCACAGCATAAACTCATTTATTTAAAGCCTGTAACAAACTGCATTAATATTCATTCCTGCCCCAACCGATGCAAACAAAATAACATCGCCTTCATGTAATTTATGTTCAGGCATCACGCCTTTTTGCACCATATCAAACAAAGTGGGAATAGTAGCTACAGAACTGTTACCGAGGTTATGAATACTCATGGGCATAATATTTTCGGGAACAACTGCAATGCCATACAATTTGTACAGCTCTTTAATGATACCCTCATCCATCTTTTCATTTGCCTGGTGAATAAACACTTTTTTTAACTCAGCAATATCCACCCCGCTTTTATCCATACACATTTTCATGGCAAGCGGAACATATTTCATCGCATATTCATAAACTTTTCTGCCTTTCATTTTTATATACCTGATACGTGGATCAGAATCGGGATAATAGGATTTACCGAGGTTTAAATAATCCACTTCAGCCTCACAATGTGATTGTACACTTGTACCTAATATTCCGGATTTAGTATTGGTACTGTCACTTGCTTCTAAAACACAGGCACCGGCGCCATCAGAAAAGATCATACTGTCGCGGTCATATACATCCAGTACACGTGATAAAGTTTCGGTGCCAATCACCAGGCATTTTTTTGCAATCCCTGCTTTAAAAAAAGCATCAGCCTGGATAACACCCTGCACCCAGCCCGGGCATCCAAACAAAATATCATAAGGCACACAGGATGGATTTTTAATTTTCAAAGCATGTTTCACTCTCGAAGCCAGTGCAGGCAATACATCTGTCTGAATGGTATGCTTGATCACATTTCCAAAATTATGGGCAACAATGATCTGGTCGATGGTTTCAGGATCGCAACCTGCATCTTCAATCGCCTTTTGCGCAGCTATTGCTGCCATATCGGAAGATTCAATATCGGAAGGCGCATACCGGCGTTCTTCAATACCGGTTATCTTCCTGAATTTTTCTACAATAAGGTGCGGTTCAATATCCAAGGCAGAATTATCCTCTGCATAAAAGTTATGGCCGGTAAAATCCCTGTTTGTCTTTACAAATTCAGGTATATAACTTCCCGAACCTGTAATAACGGTTGTAATCTGATGCTCCATAAATTAAATCCTGCTGGTATAACAGGTAAACAAGTTACCGAATTCTCATGCGTTTGCAAATATTTTTTTTGTGCTTTACTTTTCAGATTTTTGTTGGTTAATAATGTTAAGTTTGGCTTTTAAAATAAGTTTATGCAAAGAGGCCTGCCTTTCATTTTTCTGTTATTTATTCTTTCCTTAAACTTTACTGTTAAATCACAAACAGTTGTCTCCATCCCTGCATATACGGCTTATGCTTTTCCTGCTGATGAAAGCAATGAAGATGATGAAAGCCGGATGTTTTCAGTAAAAGACGGATTGCACAACTGGACAAACAGCAGGCAACAGATTCAATTTTATTTCAAGATCCGCAGCAAAGGTTACCTGCAACTTTCCCTTTTAATAAAAAACGAACATGCCGGAAACAGTTTATCAGTTGCCATAGCAGGAAAGACTTTCAGCATTACTGTTCCCCGTTCAAAAAAATTTGAACTTGTTAAGGTGGGCACTATTAATATCAGTGATACAGGTTTCTACTCAGTTGTCATTTCATCATCTGCAAAAAAAACAAATACCATTGCTGATATAAAATCTCTTGAACTGAGCGGTGCTGCAACCAAAAATATTCATTTTAATACCAAGCCCAGGAGGAATGCAGCATCAGTACACCTGTTATACCCCCTGCCCGACAGTGTAAAAGTTGTTTCTTTTTATAACGAGATCACAATCCCAAAAGATGCAGATGTTTTACACAGTTATTATATGGCCTGTGGTTTTGCACGGGGGTATTTTGGTATACAGGTTAACAGCCCCACTGAAAGAAGGGTGATATTTTCTGTTTGGGATGCAGGCAGCGAAGCGGTTGACAGGAACAAAGTATCAGACGAAAATAAAGTTCAGTTGATTGCAAAGGGAGAAGATGTGGTAGCAGATGGTTTTGGAAACGAGGGAACGGGTGGACACAGTCACTGGGTATTTAACTGGAAAACAGAAGAAACTTACAAATTGTTAGTTACCTCAACTACGGACAGCGCTTCAAATTCTACAACCTATACCGGGTATTTTTTTATTCCTGAAATACAAAAATGGAAATTGATTGCAGCTTTTAAGGCGCCAAAAGATGGGAAACCTTTGCGAAAACTATATTCTTTTGTTGAAAATTTCTGGGGAGTTAACGGTCAGCTTAACAGAAAAGCTTATTTCGGAAATCAATGGATAAGAAAAGACAACGGCAAATGGGATTCATTAACAACTGCAAAATTCAGTTATGATGCTACCGGTAAGGCTGGAGACAGGATCGATTATGGTGCCGGTGTAGAAAACAATCAGTTTTATTTATGGAATGGCGGGTTCAGATCTGCGAATGCACAATTCAATGATGAATTCATAAGAACCGCTGAAAAAGAAAAGCCGGTTATTGATCTGTATAAAAATGCAGACAGTTCATCAGAAGCCAGGCTTGAGCATGAAAAAATATCAGCTGAAATTAAAGCAGGCAGATTTGATACAACAGGAAGCATTAACGGGATCTTTTACAAAATCCTTAAAGAAGGAACCGGTGCATTGGTAACGGTAAATGATACCGTTGTTATATACTATAAAGGACAATTGTTAAACGGGTTTGTGTTTGATGAAACTAAGGAAGAAACGGCGGTATTTCCTTTAAAACGGCTTATTAAAGGATGGCAGGCGGGCCTCCCGTTTTGCAGGCAGGGTGGTAAAATAAGGCTGATTATTCCTTCTGCTATGGCTTATTCTATCAGAAACCTGGGTGTAATTCCGCCAAACAGCATTCTGATTTTTGATATTGAAGTAGTTGAAATCAGGAAATAGACAGTCTGATTTAATAAAAATCTTCAATTCTTGATAAAATACTATATTTGCACTTTATTAATACAATACAATTTAAAAATGGACACATCACAAAAAGGCACCGTAAAGTTTTTCAATTCAGAAAAAGGATTCGGTTTTATTAAGCATGACGACTCAAACAAAGAAACTTTCGTTCACGTTAGTGGATTAATCAGCGATATTAAAGAAGGCGACAGCGTTGAGTTCGATTTGCAGGAAGGCAAAAAAGGAATGAACGCAGTTAATGTAAAAGTAGTAGGATAATCCCTCAGCTTAAAACCTTTTGGGGCTATTGAAATATTCAATAGCCCTTATTTTTTGCCCATACTTACTGATAAATATTTGTAAATCTTTTAAAGAATTATGCTGCTTATACTGTTTGTTAATACATTTACAGCAGTAATTAAAAATACAATATGAAAAAAATTTCTATCATCCTTTTAGGATTATTCAGCACTTCTGTCATCTTTGCTCAAACATTTTCTCCCGCAGTATCCACATCTGCCGGAAAAATTATACTTATCCCCGGACAAAAAATAGTTATCGAAAATAAAGTAATCCTTGAAGCCAGTTTTGGAATGGGTATGGAAATGACCGGCAATTCAGCTAATGAAAATTTACTGGAAGTAAAAAACAGTATAAATAAAAATTACACGCTGAGTAATACACTTACAAAAGTAAAACTGGATATGAAAATGATGGGGCAGGTAAACAGTTATGATTCTGAAAATAAGGAGGATAACAGTTCTGATATTGCTAAACTATTTGAAGGCCAGCTTAATAAACCTGTTGATATCACTATAGAAAACACTACAGGCCGGGTTATTCCTGATAAAATAAATGAAAAGAAAGATACAGAGGATGAAACAAATCCGATGCAGGGTATGATGGATATGTTTACCAAAAACTCAGATGAAGCTGTGGTTTCAGGCGCATTTGAATTGATTCCGGCAGGAAAAAAAACCGGTGATATATGGATGGATACAACTGTGACCAAAGAAATGAAAGCTATCCGTACTTATACTTTAAAATCTGTTTCAGCGGAAGAAGCCGTTATCCAGGTAGATGCAATAATCACTGCTTTAAATAAGCTCGACTTTCAGGGTATGGAATTTGAAATCAAGACGGAGACTAAATTAACCGGGGAGACTGTTACAAATGCTGCAACAGGCCTGGTTAAAAAAAGAACAACCCAATCGGAAGTAACCGGAAGTTTCCAACTGATGGGACAGGATATGCCGATAACTGCCAAAACAAATACGGTAAGCAATTATAAATAAACCCTTTTAGAAAAACAGCATCAGCCTTTTTCATATAAGGCATGATACCCGTAAGCAGTTATCAAACAAATGCCGGCAATAATCCACCATAAGTTATTAAATCCAACAGCATAGGCTATGAGTGTGCCTCCTGTGCTCCCGATTACCTGTGCGCCGCTCCAGGCCATAGTATAATATGCAGCATATTGGCCACGGTTTCCTTCAGTACTCCGGGAAATATAATAGGAATTCATAAACGGCATGGCAATTATCTCTGCAAAAGTTACCAGCACCATACTCAGCACCGCTATCAGGAAGCCATTGAAAAATGTAAGGTTTAAAACAAAATACGAAACTGCCATAATAACTGTACCATAGGTCATTAATTTTAAATAAGGAAGCCGTCCTTCCAGTTTAAACACGATGACCATTTCAAATAATGCAATAATGATCCCGTTCATCGCCATGATAACTCCTATCCAAAATTCATTTATGTACAATCCTTCTTTAAAATATAAAGGGATCGTGGTGAACAGCTGAAAAAAGCAGATGGCAAATAATAACTGCAGCCCAATAAAATACATAAAGGTTTTATCGGCATGTACCGGACGTGATTTAACAGCAGCGGCTTTTTCTTTTGGCTTATTATGTTGCTGTGCCAGGCTCACTTTTGGCAGCAGCCACAGTAACAGGAATGCAGCACTTATATTAGTAACGCCATCTACCCAAAATAATAAATGATAATTAATGGAGGCTAAAAATCCGCCTAAAGCGCCACCTACCCCCCACCCTAAGTTAATGGCAAGACGAACAACTGAAAAAGCCTGGGTACGGTTTTGTACAGTACTGTAATGAGCTATCGCCGTTGCATTTGCCGGCCGGAAAGATTCATTAACCATACTCAGAAAAAAAGTACACACACAGATAGAAAGGTAAGTTTGCATTTGCCCCAGTGTCATAAATAATACCCCGCCGAATAATAAGGCAAAGAACTGCGTGTAATAAAATCCAAACCGGTCACTTATGCGGCCGCCAATAAATGCACCAACCATAGCACCAATACCATAAACAGCCACTACCAGGCCAGCCTGTTTTGTTGTGTAGCCAATATGTTTGCAGTAAAGCGTCATAAACGGCAGCACCATGGTACCTGCACGGTTTATCAGCATAACAACAGCTAGCAGCCACATACGGCGGTTTAAACCTGTATAAGCATTCCGGTATAGATTAATGGTAGCGCTGAGCATAAAAAAAGTGTTGCAAAGTTATTTATTTGCAACACTTCGCACAGAAAATTATTTTTACAGGTTGTCCAGGATATCTTTAACCGAGGCCCGCTTTTTATAATCGGTATTAAAAAAAGCATATTTTACTTTTCCGTCTGTTCCGATAATATAAGTTGCCGGTACAGGAAGATTAGCCCCGTTACTGCCGTTTGCCTTATCAAAATCTATCCCGTATCCTTTATACCTGCTCACAGTTTTATTGTCTACAGCAAAGCTGACTTTATAAGATTTCATGATGGCCAGTCCCACATCTTCCAGAACCGGAAAATCTGTTTTTGTTTTTTCAATTGTCTTTTTTACATTTTCTGCTGTTTCCGGCGTGATTGCCAGCAATGTTGCTCCTCTGGCAGTTAACATAGATAGAGAATCAGAAAAATGGCTCAGTTGCTTGTTACAGTATGGACACCATTGTCCCCTGTAGAAGAGCATTATTACAGGGCCGTTCTTCAAAGCATCTTTAAGGTTAACTGTTTTACCATCCTGGTCTTTTGCGGTGAATTCCGGGGCATTATCACCCACTTTTAAACCCTCAGGATAAACGGTTTCCAATTGTGCAACTGCAAATGAAGAAACCGTCAATAACGCAAAGGCAAGTATTATTCCTTTTTTCATAAATTATTTTATTTTTTACAAAAGTAACCTGATAAACATTGCATCCATGTCGGTAAAATGACATCAGCAGATTTTGCTGTAATTGCTACTGATTAAAATCCTCAGTTTTGGGGATGAGGTCAAATGTAGACTTACATATTTCGGGAGGTATAGCTAACTTTCTGATCTTTGTATCCATCCATGCGCCGTCGACTGTTATTTCAGCCGCAAGGGTTTTTTCATTCTTCCATAACTCATGTGTCATGGTCCATCTACTGGTATCCGGCCTGCATCTGCGCAACATTAAATTCATAAACAAATCGTCGCCAAAATTTATTTCTTTTTTAAATACGCATTCTTCCCTGAAAATAATCAGGCCAAAATGCTGTTCTATCATAACTACGGGAGTAAGCCCATGTTCTGTTAAAAAAGACATACGTACATAGGCTCCGAAGTCGTAATATTTTGAATGTAGTACATGAAAATTTGGATCAAGGTCAGCCCAGCGTATTTCCAGTTTTTTTGAATATTCTTTTAACATATAAAACCATTATCCCGATAAAAAAACATCCCCGGGTAATGGGGATGTTTTAATAAAGTTTATTTATACAATACGTCGTAATATTCTTTTGCCATCCTGTTGCTGTCAAATTGCCAACGTACATCCCGCATTCCGTTCTTTACTATTTCATTCCAAACCTCTCTGTTGTCATAATATAATGGCAGAACCTGGTTTTCGAGTATCTCATACAATTTGTTCAGATCATATTCATCCTGTTCATGCACGCTTATATTTTCGTAGTCAATCGGGGGAACAACAAAGCCATTATTACCGTGATTAATAAATTCACAGATCCAGCCATCATGTGTACTGCAGTTAACAGAACCATTCATAGCTGCAGTCATACCACTTGTTCCGCTTGCTTCCCTGGGCACTCTTGGGTTATTTAACCACAGATCAGAAGCCTGTTTTAAACGTTTGCTTAAACTTAATTCGTAGCCAATACAAACAGCCACATTATCGTACTTCTTACTCAGGTGTACCAGCATATTAAAATCACTGATGGCAGGGTAATCAACCGGGTAAGGTTTTCCGGCCCAGATAATCTGCACCGGGTATTTTGGATTATTCAATAATGTTTCAAATCTTTCTTCATCCCTGGTAAGTAATTCAGCACGTTTGTATCCGGCAAAGCGCCGTGCCCAAACAATGGTGAATACATCAGGATTTAAAAGTTTACCTGTCTGATCAGCCACTACATCAAAAGCTCGTTTCTTTAAATACCGCTTCCTGTCTTTAAACCCATCTTCGTTATGTGCCTCCATAAAACGATAAAGTTGTTTATCGGCCCAGTATTGCCAGTTTTGTGCATTGGTTATTGCCCTTATTTCACAAATGTCATTATATTTTTTCCAGAGTTGACGGCTTACTTCGCCATGCAACTGGCTTACACCATTCGCAAGTTTTGCAAATCGCAATGCAGCCAGTGAATGATTAAATAAATTCCCATCCATCCCGGTAAGTTTCCTTACATCATCCAGTTTCATTCCGCAGAAATAGCTCATCTTTTCACAAAGAAAAATATCATGCTTTTCGTTTCCGGCTTCCTCAGGCGTATGGGTGGTAAATACAAGGCGCTTTTTTACCTCTTCTTTATTTCCAAATTTTTTATATAAATAAAAAGCAGCACTTACAGCATGTGCTTCATTCAAATGGTAGAGGTCGGGGTTAAAATTTAATTCATCTATCAATTTGGCACCACCAACTCCCAGCAAAATAAACTGGGCAACTTTTGTTGCCACGTTAGCATCATACAAACGATGTGTAATGGTCTGAGATACGTAATCATTTTCCGGCAAATCAGTACTCAATAAGAACATGGGTGCCGATTTGAATGTTTCAGGATTAAGATACCAGGCTTTTACCCAAACAGGATGCTCATGAATATCAATCTGAAATTTAATACCGGTATCTTCAAGGAAATTATAGATCTTTTCGTTCCACTGCACCTGCAGGGTCTGGTCCTGGTTCCTGGCCTGGTCATAATAGCCATACTTCCACAAAATTCCGATACCTATTAAATTTTGACGTAGCTCATATGCACTGCGCATGTGAGAGCCGCTTAAAAAGCCGAGGCCACCGCTATAGATCTTCAAAGGTTGATGTACGGCAAACTCCATTGAAAAATAGGCGACTCTTTTATTAAACTGTTCATCTACTGCATAGGGGACATTAAAATGAGAGAAATTCATAATGGGTTAAATTGGTTTAAGGCGCAATAATAACGGAAATTTCAGAATTTCTGATATGTAAAATATACACTTCAGCTGTTTTCAAGGATCGCTGTTGCTTCAATCTCTATTAGCAGATCACTATTTATCAACCGGGATACCTCCACCATAGTTGAAACAGGTTTGATTTTTTTAAAAAATTCACCATGTGCCTTACCCGCCTCTTCCCATTTCGTAATATCAACAACATACATTCTTGTGCGAACCACATCATTCAACGTTGCTTCAGCTTCAAGTAAAGCCCTTTCTATTTTTTTCAGAATAAAAGCTGTTTGAGCGTACATATCTCCCTTACCAACCAGCTTATCGCCATCCATTGCCGTGGTTCCTGCCACTTCAATAATATTTCCTACCCTTACAACACGTGAGTATCCAACTATGTCTTCCCAGGGAGAACCTGAGCCTATTTTCTTTCTCATAAAATATCTTTTTGTGCAATTTACTGATTGTTCAAATTCTTTTGCCGCAATAAATATTTTGGAATCAGGAATTATATTTTTAGTTTTGTCTAAATTTTATTTTATAAAATCATGAATTATACAACAAGCGAAGAGAATTATATAAAAAGTATTTATCACCTGCAGCAGGAAACCGGAACCGTTAACACCAATTCATTAGCTGCTGAAATGCAGACCCGGGCTGCATCAGTTACCGACATGCTGAAAAAATTAAAGGCAAAAAAATTGTTGCAGTATGAGCGGTACAAGGGTTTTAAATTAAATGAGGCCGGAAAAAAGGCAGCATTGGATGTAGTCCGCAAACATCGCCTCTGGGAATATTTTTTAGTGGAGAAACTAAAATTCGACTGGGATAAAGTTCATTCCATTGCAGAAGAACTGGAACATATCAGCAGTGAAGACCTGATACAAAGGCTCGATAATTTCCTGGGCAACCCTTTATTTGATCCGCATGGGGACCCTATCCCCGACAGGAATGGCAAGATCCCGGTAATCAATCAGCTTAGCCTTTCACATATTCCGGTAAAGAAAACTGTAACCGTGAGTTCAGTAAGCAACCAGACTGTACAAATGCTTGAAATGCTGAAGCATTATAATATAGCATTGGGCACACAATTAATGGTGCTTAAAAAATTTGAGTTTGACGGATCGGTAGAAATAAAAGTTTTAAAACAGGCCGCCTGTATTGTAAGCGAACAGGTAGCTAAAAATGTATTTGTACATTATGATCAGCAGAAAAAATAATGATGCTTCATTAAGTGAAGTACACGAATCGGTTGATACCACCATTAAAAAGAAAGGCTGGAGAAGGGTATTTTCGTTTCTGGGCCCGGCATACCTGGTAAGTGTTGGTTATATGGATCCAGGAAACTGGGCAACTGATCTTGCAGGCGGCAGTAAATTTGGTTATACCCTTATCTGGGTTTTGCTGATGAGTAACCTGATGGCATTGCTGCTTCAGGGGCTTTCAGCAAGGTTAGGAATCGTAAGAGGTAGAGACCTGGCACAGGCTAACAGGGAAACTTATCCAAGAGCAGTAAATTTTGTTTTGTACCTGCTTGCAGAAATTGCTATTGCCGCCTGCGATCTTGCAGAAGTATTGGGCATGGCTATCGGTATCCAATTATTAACCGGGCTTCCATTAGTCTGGGGAGTTTCAATAACTGTTTTAGATACATTCCTTTTACTTTACCTGCAAAGGCTTGGCATTAGAAAAATGGAAGCATTTATTATTGCACTGGTTGCTGTTATTGGTATTTCATTTTTGATTGAAATATTTTTAGCTAAACCCGATATGGGAGAACTGGTAACAGGTTTTATTCCAACTGTAATGAATGATGAAGCACTGTACATTGCCATCGGAATTATTGGTGCCACTGTAATGCCGCACAATTTGTACCTCCATTCGGCACTTGTACAAACAAGGAAAATAGACCGGACCGATGCCGGTATAAAACAAGCTATTAAGTATAACCGTATTGACACAACCATAGCTTTAAACCTTGCTTTTTTTGTAAATGCCGCCATCTTAGTTGTTGCCGCTTCTGTATTTTTTAATACCCCTAATGCAGGTGTGGCAGAAATTAAAGAAGCACACAGGTTACTGCCTGAATTCCTTGGAAATGTAGCTCCCATACTTTTTGCAGTTGCCTTAATAGCTGCAGGGCAAAGCAGTACGATAACCGGAACACTTGCCGGGCAGATTATTATGGAAGGCTATTTAAGTTTGCGTATCAATCCAATTTTAAGAAGGCTGATAACAAGGTTAGTTGCTATTGTTCCTGCGCTTATTGTTATCATTATTTATGGCGAAGAAAATGTGGATGCGCTGCTGATACTTAGCCAGGTTATTCTGAGTCTGCAACTGGGTTTTGCTATTATACCGCTAATACATTTTGTGAGTGATAAAAAAACGATGGGGAAATTTGCCATTAAACCTGTCACTAAAACAGCAGCATGGGCAATCGCATCGGTATTGGTGTTTTTAAATTTAAAAATGCTGGTAAATGAAATGGGGTCAGTATTTACTGATGGAGCATTATGGCAAAAGGTCTTATTGGTTTTGGGAGCATTAATCTGTATCGCATTACTGGTATATATCATCATTACTCCGTTTATTACTAAAACAAAAAAAGCAACTTCCATAAAAATACATTCTGAAGTCAGCGGTATTAAAAATCTGGTGATTCCCAGTTTTCATAAAATCGCTATTGCGCTTGACTTCAGCGAAAGTGATGAAAAATTATTAGCTTATGCCATTGGCCAGGGGAAAGACAATACACACTATCTTTTAGTGCATATTGTGGAAAGTGCTTCAGCCAAATTATTCGGGCAGGAAAGTGATGACTATGAATCGAGGAAAGATAAGGAGCGTATGGATTCCTATGTGGCTGCATTGCAATCACGTGGTTTTACAGCCGAAGGTTTTCTCGGCTATAAAAACAGGGCGAAGGAAATAGTACGGATTGCAAAAGGAGTAAATGCCGATATGCTGGTAATGGGGGCACATGGCCATACCGGGCTGCAGGACTTTATTTATGGTGAGACAGTAAATACGGTAAGGCATGAATTAAAAATCCCGGTGCTTATTGTGAATTTGTAATAAGAGCATCCAGTTGCTGATCAATCTTTTTGTTCCAGGCAAACTGAATATTCTTTACACGTCCATTCCTGGTCTGGCCATCGTATTCATTTTGCATTTTTTCCAATGCGCTGAAACATTCATCGTTTATTTTCTCAGTTAAAGAAGCAAAATTTTCCAACGTAAAGTTTGCTGCCCTTAATTTGCGGATAAACAAACACGCATTGATATAAGTTATATCGAAATGATGTTGCTCATGCAATAAGGCATAGTCGGATTTCAGGTTTGGTTTAACCCAGGAATTTAATTTACTGAAATAGCAAAACACGGTAATATTAATTTCTGCCTTTCTATTGGTTGACTGCATGGACAACCTGTAACCAAAGCCTGATTCTGTTACAGCCACAGCAATACTGTCTTTGTTGGGCACCCCTTTAAAATCATTCCAGGTTAATTTTTCTCCGGGGTTATAATAAATTGTATCTCCCGGGCTTTTTACATCAGCTGCCTGCCAATGTATATTGGTTTTTATTTGTGCGTACGAAATACCGCTTACCAGGAATAAAAAAAATATCAGGGAATATTTCAACATTATTCAATTTAACCTAAATCAATTAATCAACTATTGTTTAAGTCTTTGCTTAACCAGATTTACAATATCGTTAACAGCAATTTTTTCCATACACTTAAAATGGCCCTTAGGGCATTTCCTGTAACCTATCTTACTGCAGGGGCGGCACCAGAGTTTATTAATTTCAACAACATCATAATGCTGATTAGATTTTTTACCATAATAAGGATACATGCCAAATGCCGGTACCGTATTTCCCCAAACAGAAATAATGGGCTTTTGTAAAGCAGCAGCCATATGCATCAAACCGGTATCATGTGTAATTACAAGTTTTGCACGCCTTACCAGGTCAGCCGATTCATTCAGGTTGAATTTACCACAGGAATTATAGATCTTGACTTCATCTGTTGCAGCAATCGCTTTGCCTTCTTCAAAATCTTCTTTTCCTCCCAATAAGATAACCGGATGATCAATAGCGGCACATAATTCCTTCAGCTTATGTACAGGAAGTTTTTTTGTAGCCAATGCAGCACCAATAACAACTGCTATATACCCGTGCAGGTGTGCTGTAGGCAGGTCTTCATTTTTTACGATATCCTTTTCCGGAATAAAATAATCCAGGCCCAATCCGTCATTTTGAACAGCCAGTGTTTTTAATGTTTCCAGGTTACGGTCTACAATATGTTTTTTAGGGAGCGTGTTAATTTTAAAATTTGTCAATACAAATTTTTCAACATTCAGCTTATTGAAAGAGAACGACTTTACATTTTTTAAGAACCGCTTTATTCGGAGTGTTCTTAAATTATGATGCAGGTCAATAATATAGTCGTATTCCTCAACCTGCAATTCGTGCAGCATCAGCTCAAAACTATCTCCCAACGTGTGCACTTTATTTATGTAGGGATTATGAGCAACAATATTTCTGAAAGCCTGTTTGGTAAGAAAATGTATTTCAGCATCGGGGTATTGTTTACGCAGACAACGAATTACCGGCGTTGTTAAAACAATATCGCCAATGGAAGAGAATCTTATAATAAGGAATTTTTCCAAAATCTATTTTTCAACATAATTCAAATCTTTACCAAAAGTTTCTTTGGTAAAATAAGCGGCTATCAATGTGATAACCATAATAATGATTGCAGCAATCCAGCCGCCGGTATAATAATCAGTCATGCCCCGGAGCCATTGAAACAAAGGCGTTATAAATACTGCCAGCATTCCTCTTACCATATTTGGTATTGTAGTAGCAGCCGTAGCCCGTAAATTAGTACCAAACTGTTCGGCACCCATTGTTACAAAAATTGCCCAGAAACCGGTACCAAAACCAAGGCCTGCACAAATCCAGTACATTTTTGCAGCAGTACCGTTCCATTGCGCTGTAAAGAAAAGTACCATAAACAAACCGGTAATGGCATAAAAAAGATACAAAGCATTTTTTCGGCTTTTCATCCATTGACTGATAAACCCAATCAGTATATCGCCAATTGAAATGGCAACATAAGCGAACATGATGGCTTTGCCCGGATCAATTTCTTCTTTTATGCCCATCAGTTTTCCAAACTCGTTTGAGAATGCAACCAAAACACCTATCACAAACCAGGTTGGTAAACCGATAAGGATGCTGGTCAAATATCTTTTAAACCTGTCGGCATTAGTAAACAACATAAAAAAGTTTCCACGTTGCACATCCATTTTTTTTACTTCCTTAAACATGCCTGATTCAAAAACAGAAATACGCAAAACCAATAACAGCAATCCAAGTGCTCCTCCAATATAATAACAGGTTCGCCAGTGATAAGTTTCTTTCAGAAAGTAAGCAAGTACAGCACCGGTTAAACCTATTCCCGCAACCAAAGATGTGGATATACCTCTTTTTTCTTTTTTTATAAGTTCCGATACCAGGGTAATGCCAACGCCAAGTTCTCCAGCCAAACCCAGGCCTGCTAAAAAACGAATGACCTTGTACTGCTCAACAGTTGTTACCATGCCATTGGCAATATTGGCCAGCGAATAAAATAGTATGGAACCAAACAAAACAGCCAACCTGCCCTTTTTATCAGCAATAACACCGGCGATAATTCCGCCAATCATCAATCCTGCCATTTGCCATTGCAATATTGCTTCGCCTTCTATTTTCACCTGTTCGGGTGATAAACCAAATGATGCAAGGCTTTCAATGCGGATAATAGCGAATAACAGCAGGTCATAAATATCAACAAAGTAACCAAGAGCGGCTACCAAAACTGCAATATTAAAGATGGAATGATCAGATTTTTGCAGATTCATCTTCCGGCTTTTTCTTTTTACCAAAAAACAATTTTATTAAAACAGGTGCAGTTGTAACAAGCACGATAACAATCACTATTATCTCAAGGTGTTTTTCCAGATCAATACCAAATTGATTCTTTGTAAATGCGTTTAAATAATGCCCGATGAAAAGCATAGAAACAACCCAGGCAATACAACCAATAACGTTATAAAAGCCGAATTTCTTTTTGTCCATACTAACTATTCCGGCAACTATTGGGGCAAATGTGCGTACGAACGGTAAAAACCTGGCAAATACAATAGCGCCTCCGCCATGCTTATCATAAAACTCCTTTGCCTGGTGCAGATATTTTTGTTTGAAAAATAATCTGTCTTTCCAGTTATACATTGCCGGCCCAACTTTGCGGCCTGTAATATAGCCCACGGTATTTCCTAAAATTCCTGCTACAGTACACATAGCCGCAATAATCATTAAATTAAAAAAGTCATTCCCGGTATTGAGCGAAATGGAATCAACCAACGGAGTACTTAATATCCCCGCCACAAATAACAGGGAATCTCCAGGGAAAAAAAATCCTACAAATAATCCGGTTTCGGCAAAAATTATTAGTAACAGCAACCAAAGTCCTCCATATATAATATAAAACATTGGAGTTAATAAGTCTGTCCAGGTAAACTTTTTGTTCAAAACAACCGGGATTGATGGGTCTATGTCTTTTATCGAAATTGTCTTGACAGCAAAACCTGAATTTGTAATCGTAAGTGAATCGGAGCCAAGAATGCTTATGGTTACATTCCCTTCCTTATCTGTACTATACTCATTATTGTTGATAATGAATTTTGTATTGTTGATACCTTTTTTATACTGACTGTTCAGATTAACGGTAATTGAATCCATTCCAAAAATTTTGGAACCGGAGAATAGAAAAAAGAACAGAAAAAAAACATATTGCTTCATAAATTCGACTTGGGTCAGATAATTTATTATTAATCAGGTTGAAATTCAAGTGCTTTTTTGTCATCAAACTCTCCCTCCCACCTCGCAATTACACAACTGGCAAGCATGTTACCCGTTACATTTACCGATGTACGTGCCATATCCATCAATTCATCAATACCAAGAATTGCCATGATTGGCCAAAGGGGCAAGTTGAAAGATGCGGCAGTGCCTAATAAAATTACCAGTGACGCCCTGGGTACACCTGCAACACCCTTACTCGTCAGCATCAATGTTAAACCCATAAATAACTGTTCGCCAAAACTCATATTTAAACCAGCTGCCTGTGCTACAAAGACCGATGCTAATGACAAATACAGTGTTGTTCCATCCAGGTTAAAAGTATAACCCGTTGGTAAAACAAAGGAAACTATTTTACGGGGCACCCCAAACTTCTCCATGTTCTCCATAGCAATTGGTAAGGCCGACTCGGAACTGGTTGTTGCAAAGGCAATAGAAACCGGCTCGGAAGCTGCCCGGAGAAATTGCTTTATCGGCAATTTAATAATTAATGCTACAGGTAATAAAACAACAAGTATAAAAGCAATTAATGCAACATAAAGTGTTGCCAGTAATTTAACCAGGTTTACCAATACATCAACACCTAAATGACCAACAGTTACAGCAATTGCGGCACCCACTCCAAAAGGTGCAAAGTACATGATGATATTGGTGAACTTAAACATTGTTTCGGCAAGGCTTTCCGTAAAGGCAAGCATCGGTCTTTTCTTTTCCTCGTTCAGCATCGCCAATGCAATACCAAATATGATACTGAATACCACAATCGGTAAAACATCTCCATGGTAAAACGATTTGGCAAAATTTTCAGGAAAGATATGAAGCACCACTTCCTGCCATCCTTGCGGAGCAACTGTCGGTAATTTTTCTTCAAATCCTTCAGGCAATAATATTCCTTTACCGGCGCCTGAAATATTGATAGCCAGTAAGCCTATAAACAAGGCAATGGTTGTTACCACTTCAAAATATAAAATTGATTTCCATCCCATCCGGCCAACCTGTTTTAAACTTGAATGGCCTGCAATACCTACAACTAAAGTTGCAAATAATATGGGAGCAATAATCGTTTTAACTAAACGTAAAAATATCTGGCTCAGCACTTTCAGATTTTGCGAAAATGCCGGAAAGTCTAATCCTATCTCTACTCCTATCAGCATACTTACCAATATCCATGTAGTAAGATTCTTCTTATAAACAGCATACATGATCATGCAGGTCAGGAATATCCATCTGAGACTAAACATTATCGTTTCTGGAATTTTTACAATATCCCGCAGGTGCAAAAAGTATAAAATGGCAAGTAAGGAAAATAAGCCTAAAGAGATAAGCCCGATAATACGTTTGGTCATTTTGATTTTTTATAATGAATTGTCAAATCTAACAGAAACATGGTATTTATAAAAATAGCCGTTTGCCTCAATGAACCTTCACATCCGCAAAACAGCATCGCAATATAATATTTAATAACAGACTATAGCTGATATTATATCAAAAAAGTATCGGTGGTTGTTTAATTAAGAATTTTATGCTTACTTTTCAGTTTATTAAAAAAACCAAAACCTACTTACATGAGTATTTTCGCAAGAAAACCGATGGATGCTTTGATGAGTGAAGCATCTGAAACCGGTTCACATACCTTAAAAAGAACCCTGGGTGCCGGTGGACTGGTAGCCTTAGGTATTGGTGCCATCATTGGCGCAGGTTTATTTTCCATTACAGGTATGGCTGCCGCAAATCATGCCGGACCTGCCATTACCATTTCATTTATTGTTGCTGCATTCGGTTGTTTATTTGCCGGCTTGTGTTATGCTGAGTTTGCCTCCATGATTCCTGTGGCCGGAAGCGCTTATACTTATTCTTACGCAACCATGGGTGAATTTATTGCCTGGATAATTGGCTGGGACCTGGTGTTAGAATACGCTGTTGGTGCTGCAACTGTTGGCATTAGCTGGAGCCGTTACCTGGTTAAGTTTTTAGAAGGGTTTGATATTTATCTGCCACATTCACTTACCGTTGGACCCTGGGACGGAGGTATTGTTAATTTACCTGCTGTAGCAATTATTGTTTTAATGAGTTTACTGCTAATAAAAGGAACCAAAGAAAGTGCGACTGTCAATGCAATTATTGTTGCTATAAAAGTTACGGTTGTTTTAGTTTTTATATTCCTTGGATGGAAATATATCAGCAATGACAATTATACTCCATACATTCCTGACAACACTGGTAACTTTGGTGATTTTGGTTTCAGTGGAATTATAAGAGCAGCCGCAATTGTGTTTTTTGCCTATATAGGTTTTGATGCAGTGAGTACGGCCGCACAGGAAACGAAAAACCCCAAGAGGGATATGCCGATTGGCATCCTCGGTTCATTACTTATCTGCACAATTTTATACATTCTCTTTGCGCATGTTATGACTGGCGTTACCAGTTATTCATCTTTTGCAGGTAAAGATGGCATTGCACCTGTTGCAGTAGCCATTGATCATATGGGTACTGCAAATGCTGCCGGTGTTATTCAACCCGATTATCCCTGGTTAAACCGTGCTATTATAGTTGCTATCCTGTTCGGCTATTCATCGGTTATCCTTGTAATGTTGATGGGACAGTCAAGAGTTTTCTTCAGTATGAGTAAAGATGGACTTATTCCAAAAGTATTCTCTGCGGTAAATCCAAAATCGCAGACACCTGCAAAAAGCAATTTACTATTCATGGTATTTGTAAGCCTGTTTGCAGCTTTTGTACCGGCAAGGGTTGTTGGTGAAATGACAAGTATCGGAACACTGTTTGCCTTCATACTTGTATGTATCGGTATATGGGTAATGCGTGTAAAAATGCCTGATCTGCCAAGATCATTTAAAACGCCTATGGTACCGTTGGTTCCAATCCTGGGTATTTTTGTTTGCTTGTTCATGATGGTATTCTTGCCTGCTGATACCTGGATACGATTATTGGTCTGGATGCTTATCGGTTATGATATTTACCTTGTATATGGATCTAAACATAGTCATCTGGGTAATGGAACCGACACAAGGGTCGGGATGAAAATAGCCAGGATTTCCGGCTTAGCACTCAGCGCATTACTTGCTATTGTTGGATTCCTGCATCAATACTCTGTTGGTTTTGATACAGACAGGACATTACTCTATGTTTCTTTAGCCTTTGCTGCAATTCATTTATTTGTTTTTGGCAGAAAATTAGGAAGAACAGAAAGCGATTGATAAAATTTATTTTCTATAATTGAAAACGTCAGGCCTGCGGCCTGACGTTTTTTTATAAGCAACTTTTATTCTATTGATCTTTGCAAAAAAAATAGCACAAAATAAAAGCTCCCGTAAAGGAGCTTTTATTTTGTGCTTTAAGAAACATTTAAAAAGGCAGATCGTCAACAGGTGCCGGAGCATTTACAGATGCTGTTTTAACAACAGGCGCTGTACTCATGCCGGTATTGCTGACATTACCCTGGTTGGAACCCTGGTTATCTTTGTTACCTCCCAGCAACTGAATGTTCTGAACCCGCATGCGCAAAGTTGCAGCCGCCTGCCCTTCCTTGTTGGTATAGGCATCTGCCTCTGGTGAACCTTCCGCATAAACAGAAGTTCCTTTTACCAGGTAAGGTGCAATGGCAGTCCTGTCTGTCCAGTATGCACATTCCACCCAGGTGGTTCTTTCTTTCTGGTTGCCCTGTGCATCTTTAAAACGTTCTGTGTGTGCTACGCTGAAATTGATAACGTGTTTTCCGTTGATCTCTTTTACAATGCAATCTTTACCAAGATTGCCGATGATCTGAAGCTTAATCATAACTGTGTTTTTAAATTATTAATCGATGTATCTGGTTGTGCTAAAGTTATGTTTTTTGTAAAGATAAAAGCTAATCCCAGACATTGGCCCTGGGTGAATTCATTGTGCGTAAATAATCCAGTAATTGCCCTGTATGTACAGCTTCATGATAAGCTATCCGCAATAAATAATCGCCCAGTTTACGGTGCTGATTTTTTTCTTTGCGGGTTATATACACTTCACCCAGTTCCTTTGCAGAAAAAGAATGCACCATTTTTAAAAACTTTTCCCGGTAGGGCTGGGCATTTTTCAGTTCATCATCAACGGTGGTAAATGGATTACCGGTTAATGGACTTTCATAATTACCCAACACTCCCTTTTTCAGGATAAGCTGATGGTATATATTTTCTGATTCCAGCACATGACGTATCATTTCAAAACCACTCATTGCTTCCGGATCAGGTTTCCAAAACAGGTCTTCCTCCGGAATGGCTTTCCATACTTTTATGCTTCTGCGCCTTGTTTCTTCAAAATTAAATATCAATAATTCCGTTGCATTCATGTGGTGCTGATGTTTCTTATATCAATCTGTCAGTTCATTTTCTTTTTCAAAGTACTTACCTGGCTTTGCAGGTTGTTTACCATACTGGCCAGGGAGTTTACATCCCAGCGTTGCTGCTGGCTTACTTTACTGATCACCATCTGTGCCTGCCATAATTCCATTACATCTTCGGCATTAACCTGATAGGGCTGGTATTGCGGATTATCACTCACCAAAGTCAGTTTGTTCTTACTGCGGTTGTTTTTTTCAACCCTTTTATATACGATTCCTTCATTACGGCTTACCACGATATAGGCCTGGCTGCTTTTTAAATCTGTAAGATTTTCAATTTTTTCACCAACAATGATACTGCCGCTGGGTGTAGGCATCATACTGTCACCAATAATTTCAAAGGCACGGTAATTACCGCCCGACAGCATGGGTAAGGTAAAAGTATTGAGCTCATCAATAAACTCGGTATCGGCATAACTGGCCAGGTAACCTGCTGCAGCTTTTACCGGAACAAAATGAATAAGGTTCCTGTCGGCCGTCATCATCTTTTGCTGACGACGTTTGACCAGGTAATTATCAGCGGTATTGCTCAGGTCCTTTAATAAAAGTTCATCTAAGGAAAGTTTGAACATATCTGCCAGAATTTCCAAAACATCCAGTCTCGGGTCAGCACGTTCTTCTTCATAGGCTCCTATTAAAGAGCGTTTGATATGAAGTTTGTTGGCAAATTCCTCCTGTGTCCATCCACGGAGTTTGCGTAAGTATTTTAGATTTTGTCCTGCTATTGACATCGTGCAACTAATTTGATTAGCACAAATATACTAATATATTTAGTTCAACCAAATTTATTTAATTCTTTTTCCAATCGGGCAATCTGCCGGGTGTATAAGGGGCTTTAAATTTTTCCAGTACTTTTTCAACCTGCTCAATATCATTTGTAACAGCCCTCAATGAATTCAGGATCGCTTCAAAACCTTCAGCAGCAATATTGAAAGACGATTTAAAAGTTTCGGTAGGTGCAGAACTGGTACTCCACAAAGCCCAGGCAATTAAATCAATCCTCGACTTTAATGATATGGGTACCGCAGCCTCGTACCTGCCTCTGAGTCCATCACCATTTAAAGCCTTATTGATTTCGTCCAGTTTTTTCTGGATACGCAAAACCTGTTCGTAAGTACCAACAGGAACATCTGCCGCATCAAGCACCGCCTGTTTAAGATAAGGTAGTTTTTTTACCTGTTCATTACGATATTCATCAGCACCGCCAACAGCCCTGGTAAGATCTGCCAGTTTTTTATTGAAGGTGTTTAATGCAGCTTTATCTGCTGCGGGTATACTGTTATTATTTAAAGCCACGCAATTAAATGATTGTGGCGCCGCAATTTCTGTAAACTTCCCGTCTTCAAATTTCTGTACCGATACTTTATAAATTCCCGGCATCACCATATAACCTCTTTCAGGTTCGTTCCATGCATAACTGTCATCAAAAGGCGTAAATGAAACCGGGCTGAAGGGAACATACCGCAAATCCCAGTTTATCCTGTTTATCCCTTTCGCTGCAGTTGGTTTTATTTTACGAACCACATTACCCTGTTCATCAGTAATCACAAAAAGCAAGTATGGATCTTCCTGCTCTGCTTCTTTTTTCAAAATATCATAGGATGGATAATCTATGTCCTCACCTTTCTTTTGTTTCTCCTTTTCAATATCCCTTCTTTTTTGTTTCAAAGATTTCAGTTCATCTTTTAAATAAAAAGTGAACGTAGCCCCCGGTTCAGGATTTGGTGCTGAAAAAAAGCCTGCTCCCATAAAACCCTTTCCCCTGAATCCAAATGGATTTGATTCGATGTACATCAATGCATCTTTAACCGGGAAAACAGTAATTGGTTTTTCAATCATCTCTTTGGAAAAATTTCTTAAGGGGCTGTAGTCATCCAGGATATATACACCACGTCCGAATGTAGAAGCCACCAGGTCATTTTCTCTTTGCTGAATTTCAATATCCATAAAAGTGGCTGTTGGCAAGCCATTAGTAAATTTTATCCATTCCTTCCCGCCATCCACAGTAAAAAATAAACCGAACTGTGTACCCACAAATAATAAAGATCCATTTACATGATCTTCTGCAATAGTATAAGTACTTCCTTTCTCCGGTAAGTTTGCATTGATAGAAAACCAGTTTTTGCCAGCATCTGTTGTTTTTAAAAGATAAGGTTTATAGTCGCCGAAAATAAAGGCCTGGCATGCAGCATAGGCAACCAGTTTGCTATACCTTGATGCAATGATATGATGTATTCTTGTGAACTCCGTTACGCCGGGCAGTGATACAGCCTTTACCCAGGATTTGCCACCGTCTGTTGTATATTGAATTACCCCATCGCCGGTTCCTGCATATAAAATATTTTCATCTAAAGACGATTCCGCAATGCTTGTGATATTTGCCAATGAGCCCTTACCTGCCAGTTCATCAATACTCCAGCTCCTGCCCATCAGCTTCTGCATTTTTTGCGGAACACCTCTTGTCAGGTCAGGGCTGATAATATCCCAGGTGCTTCCCTGATCATTGCTCCGGAACAATTTATTGGCAGCAAAGAATATCCGTTTATTATTATGCTTTGAGATCAATAACGGCGAATCCCAGTCAAAGCGGTATCCCGAATCAATCATGTTTACCGGCTGAATAAACAATGTCTCCCCACTTTTTTTATCAAACCGAACCAGCCCGCCATTCTGCGATTGTACATACAATATATTATCGTCTTTCCAATCAGCCTGTGTTTCAAATCCGTCGCCACCCAGTGTAAAATTCCAATCGGAATTTGTAATGCCGCTGGATTTTGTTGTACGTGACGGCCCGGCCAGGCTGTTATTATCCTGGGTGCCTAAATAAACATTGTAAAAAGGCAAAGCATTATCTGTACTTATTTTATATATTTCGGTAATAGGGATTGTTGATTTAAAATCCCAGCTGATACCTCTGTCCCAGGATTCATACACGCCGCCATCATTACCCGAGATCAAATGCAGGGTATTCGACGAATCTATCCACAGGGCATGATTATCCACATGCTTGTACTTTTCTCCTAAAGCTTTAAATGTTTTTCCTCCGTCGATACTAACCTGGTTTAACAGGTCCATACTGTAAATCCTGTTTTCATCTTTTGGGTCTGCAATAAGTTTTTGCATATAAAACGGATAGGCAGAATTATAACTGCTTTGTTTTGTCCAGGTCATTCCCCTGTCGGTACTTTTATAAAACCCGCTTTTTTCTTTTGCCTGAACAAGTGCATACAAAATATCCGGATTGGCCGGAGAAATCGCCAGTCCTATTCTTCCAACAGCTTCGGTTGGTAAGCCTGTCATAATTTTTTGCCAGCTGGCACCACTGTCAATAGTCCTGTAAATAGCTGATTCATCACCCCCGCCAATGCCGGTATAGCCTTTACGCATACGCTGATGTGCCACAGCATATAAACTGGTTGAATAGCGGGGATCCATATGAATTTCAAAAAAACCGGTATAGTCGCTCACAAATAAAGATCTTCTCCAGGTTTTTCCTCCATCAGTTGTTTTATAAATTCCACGGTCGCCGCCTTCATTACGTAATGAACCATATGCCGCCACATAAACCACATTTGAATTATCCGGATCAATTACAATTCCACCGATCTGATCTGAATTTTGCAGTCCCATATTCTTCCAGCTTTTGCCTCCGTTTTCACTTTTATAAATACCATCGCCGTAAATCACATTGCTTTGGTTATTATTTTCGCCGGTGCCTGCCCAAACAATATTTGTATTGGATGGATCAATGGCCACTGCACCCATAGCAAATGAGCTTTGGTTTTCGAAGACCGGTGTAAATGTAGAGCCATTGTTAGTTGTCTTCCATAAAGAGCCATGGCCCGACGCTGCATAATATTCACTGCTGTTTTTTGGATTAACTGCAAGCGCAATTATCCGGCCGCCGGTTACCGCAGGCCCGATACTTCTGAAACTCATAGACCCCAGTGAAATATTTTTTAAAGAATCAGGTTCTTTTTCTTTTGACTTAGCCGCAGTATTTTTTTGAGCAGAAACTGCAATAGAGCAATACAGTAATAATGTACCCAGGCAGGCTTTTACAATTTTCATACATTTAGTTTTGTATCTACTAATATAGGCCGATAAATTGAAAAGCCCTGTACCGTTTAAAAAATCTATACTGCCTTAACACAGTTATCTTATTTTTGTATCAAATTTATTTTATGAATTATTCGCTGGTAATACATAATATTCTCCGCTGGGCAGTTTTGATTTTTGGGGTATGGGCAGTTCTCTCCGCCCTGTTTGCTGTTGCTTCCAAAAGAAATTATACAAAAAGCGATAATAAGACCGGCCTGTTTTTTATGATCAGTTGCGACATACAGTTACTGATGGGTATGATCTTATATTTTACCGGCATGTGGTTCGAAAAAGTAAAAAGCGGCATGGGTGCTGTAATGAAGGATCCGGCAGAACGCTTCTTTGCCGTTGAGCATGCACTGATGATGATCATTGCCTGGCTGCTGGTACATGTGGGCAGGAGTATGGTAAAACGTGCCGGTACTGATGCACAAAAACACAAGCGCACACTAATCTATTTCGGAATAGCGTTAGTCATTATAATTGCAATGATTCCGTGGCCTTTCCGGGTAGCGGAGATAGCAAGACCCTTATTTCGTACATAATAAAATGAGTGAGACCCCTAAAATGGCAAAAAAGAAAGAACAACCTATTATTCTCATAACAAATGATGATGGTATAACTGCACCGGGAATCCGCAACCTGGTAGAAGCTGTAAAAGACCTTGGTAAAGTAGTGGTAGTAGCTCCGGATAAACCGCAAAGTGGAATGGGACATGCGATTACCATAGGACAACCTTTACGCATGCATAAAGTGGACCTGTTTGGAGAAACAGAAGCCTGGCAAACTACCGGCACACCGGTTGATTGTGTAAAGCTTGCAGTGGACAAAGTACTGCACCGCAAACCCGACCTTTGCCTGAGTGGTATTAACCACGGAGCCAATCATTCCATTAATGTAATTTACAGCGGTACCATGAGTGCTGCCATGGAAGCCTCCATTGAGAGTATTCCCAGCATTGGATTTTCACTTTTAGATTACAGTGTAGAGGCTGACTTTACAGCTTCCAGGTTTTACATTAAAAAAATAGTAAGTGCCATATTAAAGCAAAAAATGGACAAACATTTATTGCTGAATGTAAATATTCCTGCAATACCGCAGGAGCTGATAAAAGGAATAAAGATCTGTAAACAGGCTTATGCAAAATACAAAGAGGAATTTAACGAACGCATGGATCCGCATGGCAAACAATATTACTGGTTAACCGGCGAATTCATCAACTTCGATAAAGGAAAAGATACGGATGTTTGGGCTTTGAAAAATAACTATATCAGTATGGTTCCTGTACAATTTGATTTAACCAATTATACTTTAAAACAACAGCTTGAAAAAAAGAACCTGTTCAAATGATATTTAAAAAAGATAATTTTCTATTCGGCGCCATCCTGGGGTTTATTGGCCCGGTTATAGGCATTCTCATTTTTAAGTTTGTAAAATTTCAGCCTTTTGGTTTTGCTGAATTGTTTCAATACATGTACCAGGAACAGGGTCATCGAACTTTCAGCGTAGCATTAAGCCTGGCACTGATGGTGAATGCTGTTTTGTTTACAATCTATATCAACAGCAGGAAAGATCATACCGCCAAAGGTATTTTTGTGCTCACTCTAATATATGGGTTGATTGTGCTCAGCATCAAGACCTTTTCATAAAGTTTTCAAAACATTAATCTTCAGCTTTAATTTTTAACTTGCAGCCATGCGTTACTACATCATAGCAGGTGAAGCCAGCGGGGATTTACATGGCAGCAATCTTATTAAAGAATTAAAAAAGAAAGATGCAGAAGCTGATATCCGTTGCTGGGGCGGTGATAAGATGGAGGCTGCCGGTGCCTGGCTTGTAAAGCATTACAAAGAGCTTGCCTTTATGGGTTTTCTGGAAGTGATAAAAAACCTCCGTACCATTTTAAAGAATATTAAAGTTTGTAAAAACGATATCCTGCAATACAAACCAACCGCACTCATCCTTATTGATTATCCCGGCTTTAATTTACGCATTGCCAAATGGGCAAAGGAACAGGGGATACCTGTCATCTATTATATCTCTCCGCAGGTTTGGGCCTGGAAGGAGAACAGGGTTAAGCTGATAAAAAACTGTGTAGATAAAATGCTTGTCATCCTGCCCTTTGAAAAGGATTTTTATAAAAAATGGAATTATGATGTTGAGTATGTAGGACATCCGCTGGTGGAAGTCGTTGAGGAATTTAAGAATATCGAACAAGGAAGTAGAAAAACAATTGCCCTTCTCCCCGGCAGCAGGCAACAGGAGATCCTGAAAAAACTACCCATCATGCTGGAAGTGGCAAAACATTTTCCGGATTATCAGTTTGTGGTTGCCAAAGCACCGGGCCTTGATGACAGTTTTTATGCATCGCTTTTAGCCCCTTACAAAAATGTTTCATCAGTTGTAAACAAAACGTATGAATTGCTGGTGCAATCAAAAGCTGCATTAGTAACCAGTGGAACTGCTACGCTGGAAACAGCTTTGTTTGCTGTGCCCGAAGTGATCTGTTACAAAGGCAGTACATTCTCTTACCATATTGCAAAGCGTTTGATTAAAATAAAATTTATTGGCCTTGTTAACCTGATCATGGATAAAGAAGTAGTAAAAGAATTAATACAGGATCAACTGACTGTTGAAAACCTTAAGCATGAACTAAACCTCTTATTAACCAATGAAACAAAGCAACTGCAACTAAAAGAAGATTATGCTGCACTTAAAAACCTGCTGAGCAAGGGCGGGCATGCATCTGCCAACGCTGCCGCAAGTATTCATACATTTATGGCCAAACTACCGCAGTAATTTTATTGCCAGGATGATCATGGCAAGCAGAAATAATAATATTGAGAGCCTGTTAATCCCATGCATGTATTTTACCCACTGGGTACGTGGGGTATTGGGATCCTTTTTCTTCAGGTATAAATATTCGGCTATCTGACTAAGTATACTCATGCTTTAAATAGTTGAGGTAAAATTAACGCTTAAATTTATATCGTAAAAAGTTTGTTAAAGACTAAACAGGCTAAAACTCCAAAGGCTCAGTTTTCGTATTTCATGGAAACACTGGAACATGGAAAAAATAGTTACACTATTGATCTTTCTTACCGCCGCTTTTAACCTGTCGGCACAAAATACTAAATACCCTATTACAAAAACAGATGCCGAATGGCGTAAAATTTTAACGACTGAACAATACCAGGTAACCCGTAAAAAAGGCACTGAAAGGGCTTATAGCGGCGTTTACTGGAATAATCATAAAACCGGTATTTATAAATGTGTGTGCTGCGGACAGGAGCTTTTTAGCTCATCTACTAAATTTGAAAGCGGAACCGGCTGGCCAAGTTTCTGGCAACCACTCAAAAAAAACAATGTGGAAGAGCTAACCGATAACAGTTATGGCATGGTACGTACCAAAGTAAACTGCAGCAGGTGCGGTGCCCATTTAGGCCATGTTTTCGACGACGGGCCGAAACCTGCGGGCCTGAGATATTGTATGAATTCTGCTTCGCTTATATTTGAGAAAAAATAAAGCATGTGAATGACAGCAACTCCTGCGACTCAACATTAGTTTTAATAAGAGGCTTTGATATTTTTCAGCACATCACCAATGAAGAATATGAAGAGCTTGACCTTGTGCATAATTTTTTAGAAGCCGCTAATGGCGAATATATTTACTTCCCTCACCAGCATCATAACAAACTCTATTTTGCAAAAGAAGGCTTTATCAAACTCGGGTATATAGATGAACAGGGAAATGAAGTCATAAAAGAGATTATTCAGAAAGGAGAAGTTTTCGGGCAACTGACCCTGGAGAAAAATAACGACCAGGATGAATTTGCACAGGCCTATAAATCTGATGTAAGCCTTTGCGCTTTTACCATGGAAGATTTTTTACGGCTTTTGCAGCGTAAACCCGAAATGGCTATTGCCTTCAGTTTTCATCTGGGTAACAAACTGCGTAAAGTGGAGAACCGGCTGTTGAATGTTCTTAATAAAAATGTTAAGAGCCGGCTGGCGCAATTTCTTTTACAATTAGCTGCCGACAATAATTCCATAAGCAATAACAATGCTGTTATTGATAAATTTTTAACCCACGATGACCTCGCAAAACTGATAGGCTCATCCAGGCAAACTGTAACCAGCACCCTGAACCAGTTTGAAAAACAGGGTATCATCACGATCTCCAAAAAACACATCAGTATCAATGATATTAACGCATTAAAAAAAATTGCAGAAATCATTTAATAACCGTACCAGTTTATCAATTCCTATCAGGTTAATTTCGGATTATCTCTAGAAACGAGTAGAACTACTCAATTTCCGAAAGAACATAATGCACATATTTTAAAAAATCTGCAGGAAATAAATTCCCAGGTATAAAATATTATTTTTATAACCCTTTATAAACAAAGCCTTTAGCATCTCAAAAATGCCACCAGGTCAAATAATTAAGGTTTAAATATCCCTCATTCCTGGATCAATTTGCTATCGGGATTCCCTCAATTTTCAATTATTGTGACAATACCAGGCTGGAAACAATACTAATATTTATTTTAAAACGTTGATATAAAAACCCCGATAAAGTTTACTCTAACTGGCAGTATTAATATTCTATGAACCAATTTAATATTCGATGAGAAAACTTTTACCTGTATTATTTATTTTGATCTCTTCTGTAGTTTCTGCCCAAAAACCGGCAGTACCTTCTATTGATATAAGAGTTATCAATTCTAAATTTCAATTTGTAAGCAAAACTTCAGGACAACCTGTTAATACCCAATTATGGGATGAAGTTGATCCGTTTGTCAATGGTTTTGCCCGTGTATTCCTGAATAATAAATTTTCGTTTGTCAATGACAAAGGGAAACTTATTTCGCCGGTGAACTATGAAGATGCCCGGAATTTTGCCGGCAACCTGGCCGTTGTAAAAAAAGACGGAAACTGGGGTTGTATAAATGAATCGGGAAATATTGTACTCCCTTTTAATTACGAGATCCTGTTTGACTTTGATGGCACTGTTACAGCTGCTTACAGTAACAGGAAATGGTGGCTCGTAAATAACAAAGGCGCAATAATTACACAATTAGATATTTCTGTTTGTTTTGGCTTTAAGAATGGAGTGGCCAAAATAACCAGGGATAACAAAGAAGGCTTTTTGTACCCTGATGGAAGAATCGTTTTAAGCCAGCCCAAACCTGTAGTTAACCCGGCCATTCCTTATCATCCTGATCCTAATTCAAATTCTGCAATAGCAGAATGCCCTGATAATATTAATTTTGAATACGGAGATTTTACAAACTGGCAGTGTTATATAGGCCAGGTTGACTCGATAGGTACTACCAATGTTATTACGGTTAACCCGTCGCCACCTACTCCAAACAGGCATACAATTATTTCGAGAGTGCTTCCATCAGCAATTGATCCTTACGGGCTTTTCCCTACCAATCCTCCGGATGGAAGTAATTTTGCAGTAAAGCTGGGTAATACCAATGTGGGTGCAGAGGCAGAACGAATTACATACGCTATACATATTCCATTAAACGATTCTAATTTCTCAATCAAATATAATTATGCTGTTGTTTTCCAGGATCCCGGTCATACAGCATGGACACAGCCAAGATTCATGACGCAACTCCGGGATTCTGCAACCGGACTCTTTATTGATTGTGCTTCATTTGAATATATTTCCACTTCCGGACTTCCCGGCTTTGAAGTTTCACCGGTTAATGCCGGTGTATTATACAAACCATGGTCTTCAGTCTTCTATAGCCTCAGGGGTTACGCCGGTAAAACGATCTATCTGGAGTTTACCAATGCCGACTGTGTAAGAAGGGCTCACTGGGGTTATGCTTATATCGACGTGGAAAGTACCTGTGGCAGCCCGGTAGAAGTGCATTATGATTGTACTTATCCAAATGCCACTACCCTAACCGCACCTCCGGGATTCCAGTTTTATAACTGGTGGGATCAGACTTATTCAACCTTGCTCGGATCGGGCCAGCAATTAAATATGAACCCGGGACCGGCAATTAATTCTATCATCTGGTTAGAAATGATCCCTTTCAACAATTTCGGTTGCAAGGATACGTTGATGATAAATATCAATGGCGATTTTGATGCTGAGTTTGATATGTCGGCTGATAACGGATGTGCGCCGCAAACCTTTACTTTTTACAACAGGAATCTTCCGTCCACAACTACACTTTGGAATTTTGGCGATGGTAACACCGCTACAGGTGATACGGTAACACATACCTATTCCATACCCGGCACCTACAGTGTAACCCTGGATGTAACTGTTCCCGGTGGATGTAATGGAACTGCCCTTCACCCGATAACAATTTATCCAACTCCAAATGTTGTGCAGTCTCCGGATCAAACTTTATGCAACGGTGCAAGTACCAATGATGTAAACTTTACGGGGACGCCTTCAAGTACTATTTTCAACTGGACTAATGATAATCCTTCAATTGGGTTACCGGCAAGTGGCACTGGAGATATTCTTTCATTTACTGCAATTAATACCGGTAACATACCAGTAACAGCAACCATTACAGTTACACCTACACATCTGACATGTCCAGGTATGCCTAAGACGTTTACAATAACGGTTAATCCTGCACCTGATGTGGTTCAGCCTGCTGATCAGACTCTATGTAATAACGCTTTAACCAATCCTGTAAATTTTTCAGGTACATTAGCCGGTACCAGCTTCAGCTGGACCAATAATAATACTGCTATTGGCTTACCTGCAACTGGCAGTGGTAATATTGCGGCATTTGCAGCAACTAATACCGGTAATACACCGGTAACAGCAACTATAGCTGTAACAGCTTCAACAGCAAGCTGCCCCGGCACAACAAGATCCTTTACGATAACTGTAAATCCGGTACCCGATGTTGTTCAGCCTGTTAATCAAACATTATGCAATGGAGCAAGCTCTGCTGTTGTAACATTTACCGGTTCAGTAAGCGGTACAACATTCAGCTGGACAAATAATAATCCTGCTATCGGTTTGCCGGCCAGCGGTAATGGAAATATACCTGCGTTTACAGGAATTAATTCAGGCAGTGCTCCTGTTACAGCAACTATCATTGTTACACCTGTAGCAAATGGTTGCCCCGGTGCTCCAAGATCTTTTACTATTACAATATATCCAACACCAGATATGCTCCAGCCTGTTGATCAGGTTGTATGTAATGGTGCCAGCAGCAATGCCATCAGTTTTTCAGGTTCTGTCGCAGGTACGCAATTCAGCTGGATAAATAATAATACAGCAATTGGCCTGCCGGCAAGTGGCAATGGAAATATCAGTGCTTTCATGGTTAGCAATTCAACCAATGTTCCCATTACAGCATCTATTACGGTTATTCCAACGGCAGTGGGATGCCTGGGTACCCCTAAGACTTTTACAATAACTGTGAAACCGACACCGGATGTAAACAGGCCATCAGATCAAACAGTTTGTAATGCTGCCACAACCAATGCTGTAAATTTTAACGGCTCAGTAGCCGGAACAGTTTTCAACTGGACAAATAATAATACAACAATCGGGCTTGCCGCAAATGGCACCGGGGATATTGCTCCGTTTACAGCTATTGCCTATTTTAATAACGTGAATACAGGAACAATAACGGTTACTCCCAACGCTGTTGGCTGCACAGGTACTCCGGAATATTTTGCAATAAATGTAAACCCAACACCAGATCTTGTACGGCCGCAGGACCAGGCAATATGCAGCGGCCTTGCATCAAATGCGATCATATTCAACAGTTCGGTAAACGGTACCGTATATAACTGGACCAACACTGCCCCTGCTATTGGCTTACCTGCCGCCGGCACAGGCAATATTGCATCTTTTGTTGCAAGCAGTAATGGTTCATCAGTTGCCGTTGCAACAATAACAGTTATGCCATCAGCAATGGGTTGCCCTGGGCCATCTAAAAACTTTACCATAACTGTAAACCCCTTACCATCGGTTGCGCAACCTGTTGATCAAACCCTATGTAATGGTACCAGTACTAATGGAGTATCATTCACCGGGTCAATGAACAGCATTTCCACCTACAACTGGACAAATAATAATCCTTCAATCGGGTTAGCAGCATCAGGCACCGGAGATATTGCTCCCTTTGCAGCTATTAATAACAGTAGTGTTCCGGTAACAGCAACAATTACAGTTACCCCTTCTGCCAACAGTTGTCCCGGGCCTGCAAAAACCTTTACTATTACAATTAATCCATCACCTGCCATAAATGCCGGAAATAATCAAAATGTTTGCCTGGGTAATTCCGCAACATTAAATGCCACAGGCGCAATACAATATTTGTGGAGCCCTGCAACCGGATTGAGTTGTACAACTTGTCCGAATCCTGTAGTGACACCTGTTGATTCGGTTAGATATACCGTAAGAGGTGAAAGTAATTTAGGATGCTTTGCTTTTGATACAGTTTTATTAACCGTATCCAGGCCTTTTCAAATGCTGATATCACCAGACGACACATTATGTATCGGTGAATCAGCAAACCTGAGGGCAAGTGGTGCTAACAATTATTTGTGGTCGCCGCCGCTGGGATTAAACAGAACAGATATTGCTGATCCTACGGCTACACCAAACGCTACAACGCTATACCGCGTAGTTGGCTATGATGGGCGTAACTGTTTTACTGATACAAGCTATGTGAGATTAATAGTAGGGCCAAGGCCAACCGTAAACATTGGTGTCGACCTCACCCTGTCAACCGGCAGCGTGGTAACACTTAACCCGGTAACACAAAACGGGCCTATCATTAACTGGGCATGGTCACCAGCAACAGGCCTTAGTTGTGCAGATTGCCCGGCTCCAACTTTAACCATAAGAGATAATATCTACTATGAACTTACCGTAACAAATAATTATGGTTGTAAAGCAACTGATATCATTGCCATTAATACTTTCTGTAAAAGTGCACAGGTATTTGTTCCAAATGCATTTACACCGGATGGAGATGGACTGAATGATATATTGATGGTAAGAGGAAAAGGAATTTTTGTGAAGACCTTCCGCATTTTTAACCGCTGGGGAGAACTGGTTTTCGAGAGAACCAATTTCAATCCCAACGATCCTAAGTTTGGCTGGGATGGAAAGATTAGGGGTATTGCGGCAACGCCTGATGTATTTGTGTATACCGCTGAAGTGATCTGTGATAATGATGTGATTTATACGTATAAAGGGAACACTACTTTACTGAAATAATTTACGAATATGAAAAGCCTATTAAAATATCCACTGCTCTTTTTCCTGCTCATGCCTGCAAAATCTGTAAGCAGCCAGGATATTAATTTTTCGCAGTTTTACGAACTGCCTTTATTAAGGAACCCCGCACTTGCAGGAATTTTTGCCGGAGACATCAGGGCTACTTCTGCGTTCAGAAGCCAGTGGCAGAGTGTAACGGTTCCATACCGTACCATCGGGCTGGGGCTGGAATATAAAAAACCGATCGGGCATGTTTCAAATGATTTTGTAACGATGGGTTTACAGGCTACCAATGATATTGCCGGAGATTCAAGGCTCAGGCGTACACAGGTTTTACCGGTAATCAATTATCACAAATCACTGGATACTGAACGTGATACTTATCTGTCAGCCGCTGTCATGGGTGGTGCAGTCATTCAAAATTTTGATCCTTCAAAATTAAGTTTTGATGACCAGTTTGTGAATGGAGCATACAGTCCTGCCAATCCAACCAAACAGGTTTTTACCAATACCGGCTTTACCTATTGGGATATTTCTGCAGGATTAAATTTCAGCAGCATTGCAGGTGAAAACACCAGGTATTATTTTGGAGCAGGCTTGTTTCATATTACAAAACCAAAAGTTGCTTTTCAACAGCAATATGATATTGAGTTAAATCAGAAATGGGTGGTTAATGCAGGTTTATCAACTCCCCTCAGCGACCTGAACAAGCTGATCATTTATGCCGATTATTTTATGCAGGGTGGAAGCAGGCAGATACAGGGTGGTTTTATGATCAACCACGACCTGGTAGCAGCTGATCAAAATCAAAAGGTAGCCATCTCCGCCGGTGCATTCTATCGCTATAAGGATGCTTTAATGCCGGTTATTAAATTAGACTATTACCAGTTTGCTGTGGGAATAACTTATGATGTAAACATCAGCAAACTTAAAACTGCTTCTCAATACAGGGGGGCTTATGAAATAACACTTTCTTATAAAGCTTTCCGCAATGGCCAGAACAGTTCGGCTGATAAAGTAAGATGCCCGGCTTTTTATTAATTGAAAAATTATTCTGCTTTAATATCCTTTAGTGTGCGTAAATGATCCCTGATGATATCAAAATGCTCCCAGGGAATAAAATGGCCTGCTCCCGGAATAATAATGACTTTGACTGAAGGATTATGTAACAGTTTCTTTTTCCCGTATTCAACATTTTTTACTGTAACAAATTTATCGGCATCCCCGTGAATAAAAGTGACGGGCATTTTTAATACGCCATACATCTTATCTATCTGGTACAGTTCTTTCTTAAAATAAACGATCTCATCATTAGATGGTTTGAACGCCCCCGGCATCAGCCATTTTAATGGCGAGCAGGTAAACAGGTAACGCCAGTATTCTTTGGGTTCATCATGCGGTGAAATTGATCCGGCCAGGATGGTTAAAGATGCAAATTCTTCGGGGTGATCCTGTGCCAGCTGTACGATCACAGGCCCGCCAATACTGTGCCCCACAAGGTGAACGGGCTTTTGATTATTTTCATGCTGAATTATTTTATTGATGAGCCTGCATTGATCCTCCAGGTTATAAGCTGTACCAAAATCACTGTAGCCAAAGCCGGGCCTGTCAACAGAAATGATCCTGAAATGATGCAGCAAGGCAGTATCCATCATATATATCTTAAAGGCATCCCAGCTTCCGGGCGAACCATGAATAAAAAATAATGTAGGTAAGCTATCAGATCCTGTCTTCACATAATGTAATGAAATACCATCCTCCTGTAAATTCTTAAAACTTACCTGCAGGCCTTTTTGTTCAAATTCTGTTTTTGCTTTACTGTCTGATATGCGGAACTTCATACAGGATTGGGCCAGTATTATCCAGGTGATAAAAAGCAAAAGCATCCCCCATTTAAACCGCTTGTTGATTTTCCGGCCCATTATTAAAATTACTGATTAATATTTTTTCAGGTTCCGCATCACTGCTTTATTTTCTTTAAACATATGCATTCCTTCTTTAACAGTCAGGTAAGGGAAACCTCTTTTGTGATTTTTTATGCTGATGCTGCACAGCAGTTTAAAATGCCGGGCAATTTCCTTCCATGCAAAAAACAGGGAATGCCCTGGATCATAAATATGTGTTGGCTCACTGCCGGCACCATTCAACTCAATGATGGAAAAATTTTTTCCTTCTTTTAATTCTTCCAGGCAGTTGTACATGATATCGAGCCGGCCAAAATAAAATTCAGGTATCTGTTTACAAATATGATCAAATGACCGCACGAACTTTTCATCGGCCCAATGCGTAACATCAATGAATTTTGCTCCTCTTGCGTGGTTACCGAAGGGTACTAAATTTTTAACCTCATCTTTCCCCAGCACTTTATCAAGACCTTCACCGTAGATTTTTTGTAAAGCGGCTAACTGAAAATGATATCTTGGATCTTTCATCAACAACCCTGTGATCGTAGATACCCCGTCTCCTTTTACGATTAAGAATTCTTTTGCAACAATGCCGGTAATAAAACCATCGCTTTCTCCCGGGATACGGCAATAAAAAATACCGACTTCTTCGGGATAGGCAATAAATTCCTGCACTAAAAAATCCATATTGATCCTGGATGCATAAGTTGCAATATCATCCTGCGAATAAATTTTTTCTACTCCCCTGCCCTTGGCCCCAATATCAGGTTTGGCAATACAGGGAAAAGAAATATTGGAGGCTGCAACAGCCTGCAGTATTTCTGCAGCTGCTGTTCCGTTTTTAAAAAATAAGGTCTTTGGGATATAGGCATCGGGTATGATATCGTAAATTTCTTTTTTTGATTCCATCAGGAACCCTGCATTTTTAATGCGTGGATTGGCCGCATTAAAAAAGAAGAATGATCTTGCCTTAGCAGCATAATAAAACCAGACAAAATACATGGGGATATAAACAATATCAAAGGGCCAGTACTCCCAATGCGTAAGTTTATGTATATATAACCGGAATTTTTTCACTTATAAATTGATCAGCGACTTATCCACCTGCATGGTTGCTTCAAAATTTTGATGCTGCAAAAGGTCGTTATGTAAAAAACAAATTTGCTCCTGCTCCGCAATGGCCTGGGTAATGCTGAAAGTTTTCATTCCTGTTTTGCGGTTGATGATAAATCCGTTCTCCACATCATCATGATTGTTATTATGAAAATCAAAAACCGAACCTGCAGACAGGCTTTCTTTTTTTTCAATAAAACTGTTGAACAAACTCCTGCGCTGTTCAATCACTTCATCTGTGTACAATGTTGCAGAGGACCAGATATAATTTCCTGAAATGTCTAATGATCTTTCATAAGTTTTATTTCCATCCCACCTTAATTCATATAATTGCCGCGGCTGGTAAAGTATAACAGTAAACGGTTCGATTCCTTCAAGATTATCTTTACTGAAAAAAGATACCGGCTCTTCCGATGCAATGATATCCAGCAATACCAATCCTCTGCTTTTGCGATAGGGTGGTTTTACAATATGTTTTACAAAAGCACCATTCAGCAATACGGCTACCATGCCACTGTCGCTGGCAGCAAACCAGGTTCCCCCGGCCTTTGCATCTTTAGGAAAAATGATCTTAGTATTTTCTAATTGCACAAATTCAGGTGCCGAAGCAGTTTCCCGCTGCAGATGCTCATCGCGGTTTGATGTAATTATCTTTTTACCATTTGCTGATACAAAACTTACTGTGCACATTGCTTTCGGTATTGTAAGGTTGATGGTGCTACGCCAAATTCATCGGATACCAGGATTCCGTTCATCGAAACAAGTGCTACTTTGATCAGAGCCTGGTGATGTATGCAATGTTCCAGGTTATATAAAACTTCACGGTAATAATTGGATTGGATAACGCCGGAATCATCATCAGAAACAATACTCATTGGCTTGTCGGCTTTTTCAAGCCTGTCCTGTATTTCTTTGATAACTGCAATCGCTTCATCCCTGTCATTCTCATAAAGCTTATTTCTTTTACGGTCATCATAGTTTACTGCTCCGGCTTCATACCCAGCAATCAGGCACTGGTATAACTCAATAATATGACGGGTATGCTCACCAATTGTACCATTACTTAAAGCCGGGCATAGCTCAGCATAACTGCTGCCTGTTGGTAATTGTACCAGTACATTCACCAGGTCGTTTAAACTGTTTTTTGATTTAGTAAATATGCTTGTCAAAATTTTAATTTTAAAAGTTGAGGTATATTCTTCCGGTAAATAATGATAAGGGCAGCGCAACATAAAAAAGTAATTACAGCATAGGAGAACAATACAATATCTCCGCCAAAATCAATACCGAGTTTTGTAAGATGAAAAAAGATAGCACCGCACATCATGCCCAGCCCTGTTAATGCGCCAAGTAAAGTAGTACGTGGAATTAAAAGTAATATCGCAGCAACCAGTTCAACTATGCCAGTACCTATCCTGCCCCAGGGTTCCATATCCAATGTGGTAAATAATTTTACCGACTCAGGGGCTCCTGTGAACTTAAAATATAATGTCTGCAGCAGTATAACTGCAGCAATGATCCGCAAAAGCCAGATAAAAACCGTTTTAACCATAATACAATTTTAAAACAAATTCGTCAATCCTGCTGTCTTCCACATGACAACAAAGAAACAGTTTCCTCTAAGTTATCGAAATTTTCTTCATTATTACTTACGGTATATGCCCTCACAGGGTTTCATTGTCTGTTAATTAATTGTAAACTCCCGGAGATGTCACTTGTCCTACTGGAAACAGCACACTAATTTAATATTTTTGTCTCTAATAAATAATCAAATGAAATCTATTTTATTCGCAGCGGTACTCAGTATTTTCAGTTTATCAAGCTTTGCACAGGATGCAACTGGTTTACGTAAAAAACATTTTAACCTCGATGGCGGGTTGGCTATAAAGGGTTATGATCCAGTTGCGTATTTTACGCAGAACAAGGCTGTAAAAGGCAGTAAGGAACAGGCAGTATCGCACCAGGGAGTTACATATTATTTTTACTCGGTGGCTAATAAAGAGGCTTTCATAGCAAATCCAGCCAAATACGAACCCGAATACGGCGGCTGGTGTGCTTATGCCATGGGCGAAAAAGGAGAAAAAGTTTCTGTAGATCCTGAAACTTTTAAAATACTGAATGGTAAGCTCTATCTTTTTTATAACAGGTATTTTAACAACACTTTGAAAGAGTGGAATAAAGGCGAAGCTGCATTGAAAAAAAATGCAGATGCCAACTGGCCAAAATTATATCATTAATTAAAAATGCCGGAACAATGTTCCGGCATTTTAGTTTATTTACTTTAACCTTATTGCTTTTTGTTGGGCACAAAACCATCACCCTTTAAATATTTATCCAGGAACTCCAGCGTTTTATTGGAAGTTGTTATCTGGTTTTCTTTTTTAGCAAAGCCATGCCCCTCATTGGGATAAGTTATATATTCAACCGGCACATTATTCTTTTTTACACCGGCAACAATTTCCTCACTTTCAACCGGCAATACCCTTACATCATTCATGCCCTGGAAAACGATCAACGGTTTTTTAATCTTTTCATAATTGTACAACGGCGAAATATTTTTCAGTCTTACAGAATCGGCAGAATACGGATCACCCAATTCTTCATACAAAGCTTTTCTGAATGCTTCCCAGTAAGGTGGTATACTTTTTAAAGTACGTGGCCAGTTTGCCACACCAAACAGGTCTACCCCAACTTTAAATTCATCGGGATGAAAAGCCAAAGCAGCCAATACCATGCAGCCGCCATAACTGCCGCCTTCAATACCGATCTTTGCCGTATCAATATAATCCTGTTCCTGCAGCCATTTTTTTCCCCAGATACAATCTTTCAGATCACCATTGCTGTGATCTTTATTATCCATTTTATAAAATGTTTTTCCATAGCCGCTGCTGCCGCGGTTGTTTACAGCCAGCACCGCATAGCCATGATTAACCAGGTGCTGAATGCTGTTTGAGAACCCGATCCTGGACTGGCCGCCGGGTCCCCCATGTATCCAGAGCAGGCCCGGCACTTTATTTTCTTTTGATGCGGTTAGCGGTTTGTAATAAATAGCAGGTATCTCTTTACCGTCAAATGATTTAAAGCGTACTACGGTTGCACTTACCAGGTCATTTTCATCAACTTCCTTATTCAGCGTTTGTGTAAGCTGCTTTAAAGTTTTGGTCTCAAAATTATAACTGTATAAATTATCGGGGCTGCGGCTGCTGCCTACAGTAAGCAACATATTTTTTTCTGTTGGTGAAATGTTTACCGATTTTACATCCCCGTCTTTTATTTCCGGAAAACTGACAGCCTTATTTGTTGCATGATCAAATAAAAGCACTTTATTCTTACCATCGGCATTGATAAAAATGGTATGGTATTTTTCATGATCGCTGATCAGCATAAAATTAACGTCCCATTCATCGCTGAAATATTTTTCAGCAGCGCCCGAATTGATATTATACTTAACCACATAACTGAATTCGCTGCCGTCGTTGGTTGTGTAATACATGATACTGTCATTCTTTTCAAAACCTGTTGCGTTCCAGGTGGCTTCATTATCATTACTGATCCGCTTCATACTTTTGTCAGTACGGTCATACAGGTACAATTCATTCTTATCGGTAGTGATCGTTTTCGAAAGGGCCAGGTAACGTTCTGATGCACTCATAGCGCCGGGTGAATAACCCGAATCATTCTGATAGAACAGCGTGGCATTCCAGGAAGCAGTATCCATTTTCCAGAGATCAAAATACCTTGGGTTGCGCTGGTTACTTACCAGGTAAAGCGACTTTTTATCATCACTCCATCCGTACATGCTGTTGGTACTTCCCATCCAGGGCGTAAGGTCCTTTGCCGAAGTATCACCGGGCGACTGCAGGTAAATATGGTCGTTCTCATTCCCTCCCTGGTCGGCGGTGTATAGATATTTACTGGTGCCAGGTAAATAATCAACAGCAAAAAATGATTCCTTGGTGGAACCTGTCAATGGTTTCATAGAAGTATCTGCAATACTTATTTCGTACAGGTTAAAAATACCGCTGTTGTTTGCATGTACCAGTATTTTAGATTCATCGGGACTGAAAGCACCGCCGCCAATACTTGTATTATTAAACAATTGTTCGGCACTGTACTGTTTTACTTCTTTGCGGGCTTCGGGTTCATTATTACAACCGGCCAGCAGGACAAAGAAAATTAAAAAGGGGATGATATTTTTTCGCATAAGAGTTTTATTTCCGTTAAGTTAATATTTGTTTGCCGGTTTAATTTAAAAATGTACCAATTTATTTTAACTTTCCCTGCTCAATCAATAAATACTGTGAAAAAATATCTGATCTCTTCATTGTGTATAATTGCCTTTATCGTGGCCTGGTATTTTACCCGTTCCTGGAAATTATCATTGGCTATAATTGGTATCCTTGCTGTATATATAGGGTTTGAATTGGGTTCCGCAATTCCCCGCTCAAAAGATAAAAGAAAATTCGAGTCAATCAAAAAAGAAGATAACAAGTATACAGAAAACAATCCAACGCTTAAATGATAAAGTAAGCGTCATCATAGTTCGTTTACCCCAAAATTGAACTTGTAATAATTTCTTAATTCTCCTTATCCACCACAAAAATTCAATATGCTCTTTTAAAAAATCTTTGTGCTCTTAGTGTAATACTTCGTGTTCTTTGTGGTAACCCTTCGGCTCCGCTCAGGATAAAATAAACCACAAAGAACACAAAAAGAATACAACACAAAGGGCACAGAGACCAACACTGTCGCTTTTTTACCTCTGATCAAAAAAGCAGGTAAAAAATCGGCCAATTTATTTTAACTTACCCGTCCTTTCAATATCCCCTGCTTTTATTTTAACTTTTAAATTATAGTTCATGAAAAAATTAATTTCCTGTTGCTGCATCGCCGCAGTTTATAGTCTTAACCTGAACGCCCAGATAGATGCCGGGCTTTTCCGTTTTCCGGATGTTTCAAAAACACAAATTGTTTTTACTTATGCGAACGATATCTGGATCATGCCCAAGACAGGCGGCAATGCAGAAAAATTAAGTTCGCCTCCCGGCGTGGAAAGCTTTCCAAAATTTTCTCCCGATGGCAGAACCATTGCCTTCACCGGTAATTATGACGGCAACCAGGATGTGTATGCCATCGCTGCAAACGGCGGTGTTCCGGTGAGGTTAACATCGCACGGTTTTGGAGACCGCGTGGTTGACTGGACAAACGATGGCAAATCAGTTTTATTTGCATCGGGCCGTGAGAGTGGCCGCAACCGGTTTAACCAGTTTTATACCATTGCCGCAAACGGGGGAGCCGCACAAAAATTACCCTTTGCCTATGCAGAGTTTGGCTCTTATTCTCCCGATGGAAAACAGATGGCCGTGGTTTTTGTTTCGCAGGCGTTCCGCAACTGGAAAAGATACCGCGGCGGATGGCGGGCCAATATTCATCTGTATAATTTTACCAACAATACATCACAAAATATTTCAGCTAATGAAATTGCCGGCAATGAATTTCCCATGTGGCATGGCGATGATATTTATTTTTTATCGGACCGTGGAAAAGAAGAACGCATGAACCTGTGGAAATATACCGTGAGCAGTAAAAAATACGAACAGGTTACTAATTATAAAGATTACGATATTCATTTCCCTTCGGCGGGGCCCGATGAAATTGTTTTTGAGCAGGGCGGAAAATTATTCCTCTTCTCTTTTGCAACACAACAGGCTAAAGCTGTTACTGTAAATGTAGTGACAGACCAGGCTGCGTTAAAACCCAAATCGGTTACAGCCGCCGGGTATGTACAGCATGTGGGTATCAGCCCCGATGGTAACCGGGCATTGATGGAAGCCCGGGGCGATATATTTTCATTGCCTGCCGAAAATGGCTTTATAAAAAATATTACCCGTTCCACTGCATCGAATGAGCGTTACCCTGCCTGGTCGCCCGATGGCAATACGGTTGCTTACTGGAGCGATCAGTCAGGTGAATACGAGCTCTGGCTGGCCAAACCAAATTCGGATGAAGCACCAAAAAAGATCACGAACTATGGCGCCGGTTTCCGCTATAATTTATACTGGAGTCCCAACAGCAAAAAAATTGTTTTTATTGACCAGGCCATGAAAATAAAAATGGTTGATATTACAAACGGCAGTACAACAGAAGTTGACCAGGCCCTGCGTTTCATGCATGGCGGATGCGAAAATTTTTCAGTAAGCTGGTCATCCGACAGCCGCTGGTTTGCCTATACCCGTGACCTGGACAATTATCACAACGCAATTTATATTTATGACGCACAGAATAAAAAAACACAGCAGGTTACTGATGGTTTTTATAATTGTGATAATGCAGTTTTTGATACCGAAGGAAAATATTTATTCTTTACTACCAACCAGAATTTTAATCCTTATTACAGTGATATAGATAATTCATTTATTTATGGCAACAGCACACAACTGGCTGCTATTACATTACAAAAAAGCACGCCATCAGTTTTGTTTCCAAAAAATGATACGGTTGCTATAAAAACAGATGAGGCAAAAGCAGATGATAAAAAAGATGATAAGAAAAAAGATGCTGAAACAAAGAAGCCGGCAGTTGCAACTGTTGAAATAGATTTTGACGGCATGCAGGCAAGGATGATATTATTACCACCTGCCGCAGGCAATTATGGCAACCTGTCAATGACCAAGGGCAAACTTATTTACCAGCAATATCCAAATCTCGGCAGCGACGGGACTGCCAAAACGGTATTGAAATATTTTGACCTTGATAAAAGAGAAGACAAAACCATACTGACCGATGTGAACAGGTACTGGATGGCAGCCGGTAACAGCAAACTGATGGTGCAGCGTGGCAATACATTTGACATTATTAAGCCGGAGGAAAATCAGAAATTTGAAAAACCTTTGCGTTTGAATGAAATGGAAATGATGGTTGACCCGGTGGCCGAATGGAAAGAACTCTTCAATGATGCCTGGCGCCTGGAACGGGATTATTTTTACGACCCCGGTATGCATGGTGTAAACTGGAACACGGTAAAAACCCGTTATGCAAAAATGATGGAGGGTGCCGTTACCCGTGAAGAAGTAGATTTTATTATTGGTGAAATGATTGGTGAACTGAATGCCTCCCATACATACCACGGCGGTGGTGATATAGAGAGACAAAACAATAAAGCGGTAGGTTACCTCGGCATTGACTGGGAAGCTGCCGGTAATTATTATAAAGTAAAAACCATCATCCGTGCTGCCGCCTGGGATGCAGCCACCCGTTCCGCTTTGGACCAGCCGGGTATCGACATCAAAGAAGGCAGTTATATACTTGCGGTGAACGGACAACCCATCACTACTAACCAGGAACCATTTGCCTTTTTCCAGGGACTTGCTAAAAAAACAGTGGAACTAACGTATAACAGCAGCCCATCTTTCACCGGCGCCAAAACCGCCATTGTGGAAACCATGGACAATGAATACAACCTGCGTTATTTAGCCTGGGTAGAAGCCAACCGTAAACATGTATCTGATGCAACCAATGGCGAAGTGGGTTATATATATGTACCCAGCACCGGGCTCGACGGGCAGGAAGAACTTACCCGCCAGTTTAATGCACAATGGGATAAAAAAGCACTCATTATTGATGAACGCTTTAACAGCGGCGGACAGATACCCGACCGTTTTATTGAAATGCTAAACCGAACACCACTTGCCTATTGGGCCACCCGTGACGGCGCTGCATGGCCCTGGCCGCCATTTGCACATTTTGGCCCGAAGGTGATGCTGATAAACGGATGGAGCGGCAGCGGCGGTGATGCCTTTCCCGATTATTTTAAAAAGAAAGGACTTGGCCCGTTGATTGGCGGCCGCACCTGGGGCGGACTGATTGGTATCAGCGGTATGCCCAACCTTATTGATGGCGGAAATATTACAGCGCCTACTTTCCGGATGTATAACCCAGATGGGAACTGGTTTAAAGAAGGGCATGGTGTTGAACCTGATATAGCCGTTGATGAAGACCTTGGTTTAATGAGCAAGGGCATTGACCCGCAATTAGAACGTGCCATTACTGAAATAAAAACGGCATTAAAGAATAAAGGATATACGGCGCCAAAGCAGCCGGGGTATGAGAAGAGGAATAATTAAAAAAGAAAGATTTTAGTCGCCTCGATTCGTGGCTCACGGATCGAAATGATTGAAATAAAATTGGTTCGTGTGACACGAACCAAGGCGAAGGAGTCGTAATTTTTTTTTCTCAGCAACGTCTCTCACCGGGCCAATAGCATAGCTGAAGACGTTGCATTTTAGTATTGCGTAATATCTCCTTACGGAGACATTACTGAGAAAAAAAGGAAAGTATTAATATTTTACCTACTTTTTTTATATTCAATATAAAATTCATTATATAGCGATTCAAATGCCTTTTTTAATTTAGTGGAATCAGGCGGATTTATTTTCAACGTATTGCAAAACTCATCCATGTAAAGCCCGTGTCTTCCCTCAATAAAAAGTCCATGTTCCATAGCCAGTTCAAAAAAATATTTAACCTCTACTGATATTTTTTTTCTTGCTTTCAGGTATTCCAATAATGATTGATTGAGATACAACTTATCAAATTTCTCTCTTTGCAAAATATTATCAGTATTGGTCGTATCCCTGGTTTCTATAATAAGATTGTATTCCCGCCCGAAAAGAGAGTCAATATTAGCGTATGGTCCCTTTAAATCTTTATATATGGGGTCATCATAAAAGAAGAATTCAAACTTAGATTCTTCAAATTTATTAATAAGTACTTCGAAATCCCTTCCCTCTTCATTTACAATTTTACTTTGAATGATGTACTCCCTTTTAGCCTGGGGTTGGAATTCTCTGTTTATCCTTATAGAAACTCCCGGACTAAACCCCCCTTTAATATTATCAATATAAAATAAGAAAGCTCCCATAAACGGGCCATCAACATAATCACTGATAAAATCCATAATTAAAAAATTTTGAGTAGGGTATAATTTCATTTTACCTTTTATTTTCTCCTGCTCTTTGACCTTAATTACTACTGTCCCGTCCTTATTAATTAAAACTGGGTATTGAATTATACCCTTCCGCATAGACGAACTGCTGTACATGAAATATAAACCGGCAATATGCTTAAACTTTTCGTCCTTAAATTTTAATTTTAGCTCCCTAGATAAGCATACATGAGGTGAGTTGTCGAATGAATTATTAACAAAGAAATCAATAACTCCTTCTTCAATTTTAAACTCTTCTGCTGCCTGCTTATCTAATGTAAAGTTTCGCACTGCATCTTTAGAAACTTTGGCTTGATCAATATTGTCGTATTCCAATTTTATAAACTTGATCAATGTTGTAAACGGAATATTGTTTTTACTATAGCCGCCAACTATTCCTTCCAATTCTGAAAAATCATTTTCCGGAGGCAATTTTATCACAACATGATATCTTGGTCCGCTGTCGTCAAAAGAATCATCCCCGTTTATTATCATTATTTGACCGTTGTTAGTGAAGAACCAGTTTCCGTGCTGGGGAGTATGACCAGCCTCTCCATCATCAACTAATACTTTACCTGAGGAAAGTATATTAAGCAATAATGTCCTTAAAGCTTTGCTCTCTTTATTGGCAAAATGTCTATCCAGATAATATCCCTTGTAAACGCCAAGTATTTTCTGTCTTTTTTTGGTATCCTTTTGATATATTTCCTTAACACGCTGTTCAAATTTATCCATCTGAGCAGAGGTGATAAATTCATCGTAATTAATCAACCCCAGCAGGTAAGCTAATTCTATGAGATGCTCCAATGAAGTGTCATGTTCTAAGTTATTCAAACCGTAAGCCAGTGATTTCCCATGACTTATTCCAGTAAAAGAATCATTGTTAATAAATTTGAATTCATTCTCCTTAGCAGAATTGATCAGTTTGTCCATAATAGACCTATTCAATTCAAATCCATTTTTAAAAGTTTGTAAGAGCTGGATTATAAAATAATTCTTTCTCTCCGGTTTATTTCTTATTGCCTCATCACCAATACCCAGCAGGCTTTCTTTAATATAAAGTTTGTATGCTTGTATCTCAGCAGGGCATTCCTTCGATTTTCTCATATTGCGATATTTTAATTCATTTTAAGAATAATTTCCTCATAAAAATCCCCGGAAGTGAAAGGGATGTTTTACTGGATTTTATTAGTTCCGTTTTTTGTGCCGTACTAATTTTATACAAGAATTATTTATTCTTCATCTCATAAAACTTAAAGTTATGAAAAAAACATTTTTATTATTCGGCGTAGTTTTCTTCACAGTCAACACAGATATACAAGGACAAAGAGAAAAAAGCTCAAACAATCTTTTTGACCTGTCTTTTTCATATCGTGAAAGCCCGAAGATCACTTTATCCAACTTCCCAACACGGGTAAGAAATGTGCCACTTCATCCGAACGATGGCTATTTGCAATATAATCATCATGCAACAGAAATATTACCGGATGCTACTTTAGTAATGCATAAGCCTTCGGGCATTGACATGACTCTGACTATAAACCGGGCCCCGTTTGTATTGGGACTTGTCTATAGTATACATTTCAGCGAGGGGTCTCTTGTTAATTCTGACCAACGTTATCAACAAAATCAATTTGGCAACGCCTCAAGGGAAGAAGGTACTTCATTACGATGGTATCAGCCCATCACTGGAATCTCTCAACTGGGTATTGGCGGTGCCCTAACAACCAGGTGGATAAGAATTTCTGAACAAGCAGGCTTTCGTTTACAGGGAGGGGGTGTATATGACCTGACGGGGTTAAAAGTTTTTGTTCAGGAAGGGTATGACCGTTGGGGCAAAGATGAAACATGGGAGAAGAGCACCATCGGCCTCTTGAAAGAACACCGAGTCTTTGCATCAGTAGAAATTGGGATTTGGGGCGATGAGGAAGAAGGCGAAAATAAAAGGGCCTATATCAAATTAATGTACCTGCGCCCTTTTTATCAATACAATCTTAAAGGCCAAAGCGAATCTCCAATGGTTTTTCACCTGAGCTCAATACTTCCATTCTCAGCAGGAATAGGGATTACATTTTAAACCCCAACTGGCACAAGTGTTCCGATCGAAATTCCAAATTATTAAACTGAAATTTTGCGGGACGACTTGTGCCTTCTCCCTTTTACCCGTAGCTGTGTTCTCAATTCACACGCAAGCCAACTGGCGCAACAGCACCGGCAAAGTGTCCTCTTCCCAACAAAGTCTCTCACTATGCCGGCGTAGGTGTTCCCAATTCACTCCCTTTGCCACCGTAGGTAGTTGCATTGCCCCCCTCACTGGCGCAAGTGTTCCCTTCCACAATTATTAAATAACAAACGTATAGTTTACGGGATCACTTGATGCCGTTTTTAATTCTGCCGGATTGAATCCGGATCTAAAGAACGAAAACAAAAAATACAAGGGTACCGATTATTAATAAATAAACATCAGAACTATAATCTGTAAATTTGTGTTTCAATTCCCGGATACAATCCGGGCAAGACAAAAGAGTACAAGTGATCCCAATAACATTTCGTATTAAATAAAATATACTCAGGGGAACACTTGCGCCAGTTGCAAGCTAACCAGCAGCATCAATAAATAAAGAGCAACTCCGACTTTTGACTCTGAACCTGTAAATAGGTTATTTTTACTTCCCCTTGCGATTGACAATTGACATATATCAAAGAATTGTAAATGCTAAAATTTTCATTGATGAGAATTATCATTCCCCTATTGACCTTGACCAAATAGCAAAACAGGCATTCTTGTCACGATTTCATTTTCACCGACTTTTCACCCGTATCTATAAACGAACACCCCATCAGTACATGACTCAAATTCGCCTTGAAGCAGCAAAAGTATTGTTGTCAAAAGAAGGGATAAGCGTTACAGATGTTTGCAGTATGATTGGATTTGAGAGTGTTAGTTCATTCAGTACATTATTCAGTAAACAAAGTGGCTACTCACCACAATATTATCGGAACATAGCTTGGATTAAACAGAAATTGGTTAAAGAACAGCCCAATCGCTTTGTACCGCATTGTTTTATTGAACAGTATAAATTAGGTGGATCCTTAGCAGAAATTAGTCAATAGAAAATTCTTCAACCCTTCTTGCCCTTTAACAAAGCATAAAAAAGCAAGATTCAAGAAGTCATTTATTATAAACCTTTCTATCTTCACTTTCAAATCAATAGTATGATAACAAAATTCTCTCACACGACCCTTTTTGTCATAGACCAGAAAAAAGCATATGATTTTTATGTAAACAAACTGGGCTTTAAAGTAAATACCGATGCCCTTATGGGAAATGGGTATCGTTGGCTTACTGTTAACCCCCAAGAGCAACCTGACTTAGAAATTGTTCTTATGGAAGTGCTTCATGAAAGTATGATTAAATCCGAAACAAGTCCCGAAGGGCTTGATGAGGAAAGCAGAAACGCCTTTAAAGTCCTTCTTGACAAGGGAATTTTAGGAGCAGGCGTTATGTATACAAATGATTGTAGAGCAACTTATGAAGAATTAAAAGCCAAGGGTGTTCAGTTCAGAGACGAACCTAAAGAACAATTCTACGGGATTGAAGCAGTAATGTTTGATGGCTGCGGGAATTGGTTTAGTGTTACACAGCCGAAGTAAATATACTTATAGACAAACACAAGATGTGTTACCCGAAACAAAAAATAAAATCATAAATTCTAAATCAAGTAAGAATTAAAAAAGAAATTAACATTTATGACTTTGCTATTATTTATGATTAACATAAGTGTATATGCACAAGCAGAGTTTAAAAGTGACAGCATGTGCTTACAAAAAGAAGAACAGATTCTCAGGTTAAAATATCAGACAATATGAAAAATAAAATGACTCATTTTGCAATTCACATTGACGACATAGAAAGAGCAAAAAAATTCTATGACAGAGTTTTTGATTGGGGATTCAACTCTTACGGACAAAAAGACTTCCTTCAAATTAAAGCCGACAAATCCGGGAACGGAGAACTGATTGGAGCATTACAGGCACGAAAGTATTCACCTGTCCCAGACAAGATAATTGGTTTAGAATGTACTATCGGCGTAGAGAATATTGATACCATCATTGAAAAAGTAAAAGTAAATGGCGGACAAATATTACTGCCAAAAACATCTATTCCATATGTTGGTTGGATTGCCAAGTTTTTAGACACAGAAGGAAATTTAATTTGTGCAATGCAATATAATAATAGTGCCAAATGACAAAACCAATACATCCCCAATTTCTTTTTCTTTTAGACCTTAAGGAAAAAAAAATTATAGAGCTGTTCAAAGACATGAGGGAATTCATACTTGAAATTCACCCTGACAGTAATGAATTGCTTTATCATACTCATGCGTTGACAACGGTATTCTCAATTTCAGACAAACTATCTGATGCATTTTGTATGCTGCCAATCTATACCAACCATTTGAACTTAGGATTTAATAAAGGGACATTAATTAACGACCCTCATAAACTATTAAAAGGGACAGGAAATTTAATAAGGCATATTCCTATGGACGCAGCAAAAGATTATAGAAACAAAAAAGTTAAAGACTTAATTAAAACAGCAGTTGACTTCGCAATAAAAGATATGGACAAACCAACCAAATCAATCGGTTTGAGCATTTCAAAAATAAAGACGAAATAGCTTGCCCATTGTATTCAGTTGGGTCGGACGGAATTCTTTTCAACATTAGTTCTTAAATTGTACTTTTAAAACAATACCTGCCTGCCGGCAGGCAGGTTGGGCTTCAGTTCCGGGACGGAATACTAATTCCCCGCCAGCATAAAGCCCCGTCCGTTACTTGCAATTATGCGTAGACACACTCTAATATTCATACTACTTTCAATCGCAGTCCTCACATCATGTGAGCAAAAAAAGCAAGAATCTAAGTTTCTGTATTTTGGATTATCAGAAGCTTTAAATGAGAAATATCCCGAAAAAGTATTACGTTTAACTCTTGCAGGTCAAAAGCTAAATAGTATTCCAGAAGAAGTAAGACAATTTACAAACTTAATTGACCTGGACTTATCGTCTAATAAGTTAAAGACAATTCCTGATTGGCTTACGCAACTCAAAAAACTGGAGCGATTGGATTTAAGGGTCAATCCAATTGATTCTTTTCCTCAAAAACTATTTGATTTAAATAATTTATCATACCTAGACTTATGGGGATGCGAACTAAAGATAATTCCACCGGGGTTTGAGAAAATGAAAAGGTTGAAATCATTAAATTTAGGAACTAACAATTTAGAAAAATTGCCAGAAGATTTTGCAGGCTTAGATAGCCTAACATTTATTTCACTGGATTTAAATAAATTCAAGACTGTTCCCATGGTAATCTTTGCATTGACAAATTTAGAAAACGTCAAACTCTATAATAATCAAATCTCCGAAGTCTCAGATAGCATTTCAAAACTGAAATATCTAGGCCAACTTACCATTGATAACAATTGCTTGACACTTCAACAATTTGAACATTTAAAGCAGCTTTTGCCTAATTGTTTAATGGGTGACTACAATCAAGAAATGAATAATAACTGCAAGTAACTGTCTCGTCCTGAAATAGGTTGTCTAAAAAACAACCAAAAATGGACATCAAACAACAATGTATTACCGAGTATTTAACCTTGAGAACGGGGTATCGGCAACTGGCAGCCAAATTTGGCGTTAGCAGCAAACCAGGAGCCTCTTTTCTATCGTAAAAATAAAATGTATGCGAAAATTTGAAATTATAAAATCCAGATACCTGGCACTTGGAGTAACTGAAAATAATATAGACTATGCTATCGGAGCTATCATTGACGGAACGAAACGAGAGTATATTATTGAGACCTTAATCGCTGACTATAGAGGGATGTCTGAAAGTCAATCGACACAAATGTTAGAAGATCTTTTTGAAGCAAATGGCGGTGAATTCAAAAAGGAAAATCGTGGTGGTTATCTCTTCGGAATATTATTAAGTTTTGTTGGCTTACTTGGAGCTGGTTTTTCAATAGGTATGCTGCTGTCAGGAGAATGGAAAATAAAATTTCTTATTTTAGCAATAGCGGGAGCAGTATTTGGATTATCAAAGGGGCCAATCTTAATAATTAAAGCTGTTCGTGGAAATTACCGAGATACTGACGATCCGCTTTAATTAATACCAAAAATAGCCTGCTGCCAGGATCGGATTTTGTGCAAGGCTGGCAGGACGTTACAAGCAATGCTAATGCGACACTTCATTCAAATATTGGTTTTCCTTTTTACCTGCATTGCCACTTCATCTGGACAAAATAATCTGGCTACCCATATCATTTCTGATTCGGTGGTTCAAAAAATGAAAATTAAAAAAGTAACAGAAAATTGGTTCACAAACCCTGGTGAGGCAAAGCCTGCAAATACAACTTATGAACAATTTGATGAAAAAGGAAACAGAATACTAAGGGTGCATATTAACTATTTCTATCACAAATTCATTCATAAATATTCTTACGATTACAAAAGAGGGATTATTGCAGATAACCAGGAATATTATGACTGGAATCCATATAGAGAAAAAAACAGAGATGACACAATCTTAAAGAAATCCGTTACCAAATTCTATATTTCAACAAAGCAGAACATTAAAACAAAGCCAGGCGGCCTTAATAGATTTGCAACAACTTTATCTCATGACAGCTCAGGAAATGTTTTTCAACAAACAGACAGTATAAAATTTGGGTACAAGACTATTTATTTTGTTTATGGCGCTAACGGGCTACTTTGCGAAAGGAAGTGTTTTATTTCCCGGCATTCTGAAAAGCCTCAACTGGTAAGTATTGACAGTCTTTTTTACATCCCTAATTCGCTTTCTTTAAGCAAAGAAATTAGTTACTATGGCATTGAGAAAGATGAACATCAATTTAAATATAATAGAGCAGTTCAGACAACATATAAATATAATGACGCTGGTTTAATTATTGAAAAAGCAATTTTAGAGAAATATTTGTGACTCAACAACCCTTCGACTCCGACAATTTTTAAATATGAATACGAATTTTTTTGACAATGCCAAAAGCATTGCCTGTAACCCGCCACTGGCGCAAGTGTTCCCTTCCCCAATCATTAAATAACAAACGTCAGTTTACGGGATCACTTCATGCCCGTTTTTAATTCTGCCGGATTGAATCCGGATTTAAAGAACGAAAACAAAAAATACGAGGGTACCGATTATTAATAAATAAACATCAGAACTATAATCTGTAAATTTGTGTTTCAATTCCCGGATACAATCCGGGCAAGACAAAAGAGTACAAGTGATCCCAATAACATTTCGTATCAAATAAAATCTACTCAGGGGAACACTTGCACCAGTTGGGGTGCAACGTAAGACTTAATTATCGTTAATTATCTTAAGTACAGTGCCCATCCCTAAAGCATTTTTTGCTGCATCTTTGCCATCTCCCGGAGAAACAATCAATTCATCAATAGTTAAAGATGGTATATGCAAGGTTGTTTTTTTAAGCTTTAAAATGACAAAGCTTTGTTCAGGTTCATAGCTCCAGGTTCCTTTTTCAGGTTTTCCATCTGATGAAACTCTTTTAAAGGTATTGTCTGATAAGAATTCATATGTCACTGATTCATTCATATTCGTCAGTCGTTGTCCTCCCATTAGAATAGCTTTGAACCCCCATTTATGACATAAAAAATTCTTAATGCTATCAGATGGAATATTAATTTGTGCATATGATATTTTTGCACAAACAAAAAATAAGGCAGCTAATAAGAGTGTTTTTGCTTTCATACTCTGGTATTTTAGTTAAATATACTTTTTTTACAGTACCTTTTTTGCCGGCGTAGGTGTTCCTTGGCTGTTAAATCTTCCGGGCTATTTTCAAACCTGCCGCCGCCGATGTTGGTGTAACGTAAAACACACACAAGCCAACTGGTGCACCAGCAGACGCCGCCGGCTGGCCTCCTTGCCAACGGCTAAAAGCCACAACATACTACCCCTTGCTGATACCTCCGCCGCTATGCCTTTCACTTTTTTCAGGATTAAAAACCAGCCTTACTCATTTATTATTACCCGTTGTTTATATCAAAGGTTATAATTTTCAGTTGTATTTGCATCCTGTGCTAAAAAAAAATAAAAAGATTTTTAGTTAATCATCAAAAAAAACAGGATGCGCCTGTAAAAATGAAGCTTTACAGAAGTTGTAAACATGGTTCTACCTACCATTAGGGATTGTCTGGCTTTTTACATCCGGTTATTTTTGCAATAAACTTTCACTTTCTTATTCATCTTTTATCATCGCTTAAAAAAATCAGGTTTATGAAAAGATTTATTTTACTTACAGTTATTGTAATATTTATGCTTCCGGCTCTTTCATTTGCCCGTATATGGCGGGTAAATAATACGCCCGGAATTGTAGCTGATTTTACTACTGCACAAGCTGCTCATGATGCTGCTGCTGCTGGAGATACGCTTCATTTTGAGCCATCTGCTTTAAATTATGGGACTCTTACGATGACAAAAAGACTGGTATTACTCAGCCTGGGTTCTTTTTTAGCAGAAAATCCCAATCAGCAGTATGCTGCTGTTTCAGGAACCCTGGGCAGTATTACCATTAATGCAGGTAGTGAAAATTCGGTATTGTCTGTTAACTCAAATGGAAATATTGTATTATCAAACATCAATAGTATTACACTGCTGCGGTGCAGAACAGAGGCGGGAAGTTTTAGTTTATCAAATGCCGACAATATTGTTATCCTCAATTGTTTTGTTGGCACTGTTATTTCTATTGGTAGCGGTTCCAGCAATGTTATTGTCAGCAATAATATTGTTCGGGGAGCCATTCAAAGTTCTGGCACCGGAGTTTCATCCACGATAACAAATAATGTAATATCTGTAATCGGGGGTACCAATTCATCCTTTTTAAACGCAACTGTGCAGAATAATATCTTCGTTATTCTTTCAACATCCATTACTTCAACGTCAAGTGTTTTGCAAAATAACCTCTGTTCAGGTAATCAGTTGCCTGCCGGCAACAGCAATAATGTTAATATGGCTACAGTCTTTGTTAACCCTGCGGGCACTGTTGACAACCAGTTTTTATTACTCCCCGGAGGCGGTAACCCGGCTATTGGGGGCGGAATTGGCGGTGTTGATTGTGGTGCGTTTGGCGGCAGCACCCCCTTTGTGCTGGGTATGATACCTGCCATACCTTCTATTTACAAATTACAAACACCTATTACACCTGTGGGTAACAGCATGGATGTAATCATCAGTACAAGAAGTAATAACTAACCGGCTTCTCTAAAAAACTAATTATGCAATTAATTATAATTAAAAGAAAACTGTGGCTGATAATGTGCCTTATTTATACAACTGCACTGTCTGCACAAAACATCAGCCGCATTGAATATTTTATTGATACCGACCCCGGCTTTGGTAATGCAACCCTCGTAACTATAACTCCTGGTCAGAATATCCCGGACTTACTGTTTACTGCAGATATCAGCAGTACTGGAGATGGTTTCCACACTTTGTTTGTACGTAGCTGGGATGGTACGCATTGGAGTGTTACCGCCACTATTTCGTTTGTAAAGGGAATTGCAACCAATGCCAGTATGCAAAAACTGGAATATTTTTTTGGAGCCGATCCAGGCTTTGGCAACGCTGCTACTGTATTACTTCCTGCAATACAAAATGTAAACAACTTTGCATTGCCGGTTGATATCAGCAGCAGTGCCAATGGGTTTAATACTTTATCAATCCGGACATTCGACGGGGTAAAATGGAGCATTACCAATCAATTGATTTTTGTGAAAGGGATTATTAACAACGGCCTGGTTTCTGAAATAGAATATTTTATAAACACCGACCCCGGATTTGGCAATGGTACACAGGTAAGTTTTACTGCTGCCGCCAATATCAGCGACCTGATGTTTACTGTAAATACAAATGCCCTTGCAAATGGTAATCACCTGTTATTTGTGCGAAGCAGGGAAACTACCGGTAACTGGAGTATTACCGGAGTTGCAGAATTTTTTAAAGGGCCTCCATTGCCGGTAACATTGCTCAGCTTTTTGGCAAAAGCAGCCGGAAAACAGGTTTTACTAAACTGGCAAACTGCAACTGAAATCAATAATAAACGGTTTATAATGGAATGGTCAACCGATGGGATTAATTTTTCGGCAATTGGTGAAGTGCCCGGTACAGGAAACAGTAATACCACTCAGTCATATCAATTCACCCATCTTCATCCTTCATTAAACGGAAATAACTGGTACCGGTTAAAACAGGTTGATCTGGATGGCCAATATACTTATTCTCCTGTTCGTTTAGTGCGGTTTGTTGATGGCCAAAATTTATCCATCAGTGTTTTCCCAACCATCAGTAACAATCAGGTAAAATTATATAATACCACGCCTGGCCAGACAGTTGCCTTATTTGATGCACAGGGACACAGGGTTAAGCAACAAAATATTACATCAGCTCAAATAGACCTGACTATATCAGATTTAGCAAAAGCCGCTTATATACTTGTTGTTCATGAGGGAGGCAGGATTGTGCTGTCGCAAAAAATTATTAAGAACTGAAATTTTTCAGAATAAGAACTGCCCTGTCAATTTTGTTTAGGAATTGATATGGCAGTTTTTATTTAACTTGACTTATCGTTATTTTGAAACAATGCTGTATCATACTGCTCCTGTTTTGTTATGCTCTTATGCCAGTTAGAGCACAAGAGAATCTGCGTTTTAGTCATTACAGTGTAGATAACGGACTTTCTCAAAACGTTGTTTATTCCCTCTGCCAGGACAGCAAGGGGTTTCTTTGGATTGGAACACACGATGGATTAAACAGGTTTGACGGGTATGAATTTAAAAAATTCAATTATCACCCGCAGGACAGTAACAGCCTTGCTGAAAATGTAGTTCATAAAATTGAGGAAGACAGCGATGGAACTTTATGGATAAAAACAACTAATTACCTGCATCGCTTTCCCAGGAACAGTGGAAAATTTGAACGATACAAAATACCTGATCCGGTTACCAAAGTCAGCTTAAGAACAGGTTCTGTAAAAGATTTCAGATCAGAAGATATGATTCCCGTAGAAACCCAGTTTAGCGGGTGGCTGTTTAATAAACAGAATAAAAATTTTATACCACTGACCTATGAAAACGGCGATATGTATTCTTTGCACCCTTCAGCAATAAGTAATACCCACTATTTCCTGGGGCAATTTATAAATACGGCTGTATCCAGGAAAGGCTTTTACTTTTTTGACAGTAACAAAAAAATACTATGGCCGGCAACTTCAGGAATATTCAAAGGGTTGATTGATGAAGAAATAATTTTTTTTTCCTGTAGTAATGAACTATTGTATGCTATAAACAAGCGGGGAGAATTATTAACTGTCTCAAAAAGTAATATCAGCAGAAAGAAGATACCGGATATCGCTTTTATCAAAGGAAATATAATAGCCATTCAAAAAGACCAGAACGGATTAGTATGGATAGTGACAAAAAAGGAGATAATTAAAGCTGACGTAGTCAATGACATCTTTGAAAAGGTTATACCGCAGTTCGCCAATAACCAACGTATAAGTGAAGCGGAGCATAAAAGCATGCTGATTGATAAAACGGGTAATTTATGGGCAGGAACTTTTGGTGATGGGTTGAGGAAATTTAATGTTCGTCAGAATAATATCAGCAACTATAGTTACAACCTGGATAAAACAAAGCTGCCGGGAAAGTTTGTACATGCATTACGGGAATCGCAGGATGGCAGTATTTATATTTCCTTTTATGAAACAAAACAATTTGCTGTATTAAATGCACAACGCAGCAAAGCAGATGTAATTGATAAGGAAACTGTTTATAACAGCAAAACTGAATTACAGAAATTACACAATAAGGAACTGGAACAACTCCTGCCCTTTCCGGTATTTAAAAAAAACCTGCCGTTAAGTAAATTATTTATACAGACAAGTCCCTTACTATTCAAAGACAAGCTTAACAGGTTATGGGCCAAAGATGATTATTCCCTGCAATGTATTTCAACCAGTGAGCGGGTAAATACGGGTTCATTTATTGAATCCGTTTTTGCAGACAAAGACAATAATTTCTGGATAGCTACAAACGGAAAGGGACTGGGTTTGTACAACCCGGTAAATAAGGAGCTCTTTTTTTTTCAGGCTAATGGCACAAACGGCAATATTTCGAGTAACAGTATTAACAGTATGCTTTACGACTCAATGCGGAACAGCCTGTGGCTGGCTACACAGTTTGGGTTATCTCAATTTGAGCTCAACAAAAAAAAGAGTATAAATTATAATGAAGCTGACGGGCTTTGCCATAACAATATTTACAATATGGTTATGGATGATGATGGATTTTTGTGGTTAGGAACCGGTAATGGAATAAGCAGATTTGATACGGCTGAAAAAAAATTCCGTAACTACAACCGTAATGACGGGTTTATTAATATTGAGTATAACCGATATTGCGCTATCCGTACCCGAAACGGAGAGCTTGTTTTTGGAGGTACTGAAGGGATTGATATTTTTTATCCAAAACAACTCAGCAAACCTGCTGAAGCAGCAACTGTGGTAATTACAGACCTGAAGATTTTCAATAAAAGTATTGCTGCGCTGAATTCAATTTCACTGGCGCACCACCAGAATAATCTGACTATATCATTTGCGGCAATGGATTTTACCAATCCCGGTAAAACGAAATATGCTTACATGCTGCAGAATATAGATAGAGAATGGATTTATACAGAAGGGAAAAATACAGTTTCCTATGCTACGCTGCGGCCGGGTAAATACAGGTTTATTGTAAAAGCTGCAAGCGATGATGGCGAATGGAATAAAAACCCAACTTATTTTGACTTTACCATTCATCCCCCATGGTGGCAAAGCTGGTGGTTTTACCTGCTGTTAGCAATAGCTATCACCGGGTTTGTATTGTTATTGTTTCGATACCGGCTGCAAAAAAAACTTGAACTGTTACAGGTACGTAACCGTATTCATCGTGACTTACATGATGATGTTGGCGCTACACTCAGTACTGTAAAAGCATATACCGAAATGCTTAAAACCAAACCCGGCGAAGCAAAATACCTGGAGCTTATCAGTGATAATGCTAATGAAATGCTGGAGAAATTAGAAATAATTACCTGGGCCAGTAACCCCAGGCATGATTCGATGCATAGCCTGGTCGAAAAAATGAAGCAGCAGGTAAATACTTTATTTTACCATAAGGGAATTGAACTGGAATGGAAAGTGGACCCCGGCCTGTCGGGTATTGAGCTGCCCGGAATTGTAAGGCAAAACCTTTTCCTGATTTTTAAAGAGGCCTCCAACAATATCATAAAATATGCCGGTGCTACAAATACTGTTATCAGGCTTTATAAAGGGAATAATAAAATCATCATGGCTTTAACTGATAATGGAAAAGGCTTTTCTGTTTCACAGGTAAAGATGGGAAATGGTTTATACAATATACAATCAAGAGCTGCAGAGGTAGGCGGGCAATGCATTATTGATTCAGTTTTGGATAAAGGTACTTCTGTTCAGGTACTGATAAACTATCCATTTAAGCTTGTGGCTACCTGAATAAATTTATAATTATGAGACCACAAAATGGTTCTATATGCTAAAACTGGCGATCATAGAAGACAACAGGCAATACAGCAAAGCACTCGAATTTATATTTGAAGGCGCTGAAAACATAACTATTATTCACTTGCTTCATACTGCCGAAAATATTATCGCTGTTCTGCAGCAAGACCTGCCTGATATAGTCATTATGGATATTGACCTGCCGGGAAAAAATGGAATTGAAGCAGTAAAAGAAATCAAGGATAATTGGCCGGCAATAAGGATTATGATGTTAACTGTATTTGAAGATGCCGATAAGATATTTCTTGCGGTTAAAGCCGGGGCAGATGGTTACCTGCTCAAAAAAGATTCTCCATCCCGGATTATACAGGCAATTAACGAATTAAGCCTGGGTGAATCTCCCATTAACAGCATCATTGCCGGGAAACTGCTCGATTACTTTCAGCATCAAACCCAAAAATCCAATATTGAATTGTACAACCTTACTTCCCGGGAAAAAGAAATCCTTCAACACCTGATAAACGGGCATTCGTATAAAGAAATTGCCGGTATATGCAATATCACTTTTCAGACACTTAACAGCCACACAAAAAATATATATCAAAAACTGAATGTGCATTCCAGGGCAGAAGTATCCGCAAAATTTAATAACCTTTTTTAATAAAATGAGAGCAGGGCAATCGAAATGTATAAATGCCGGTATTGAGATTGTATTAAATACTATGTGTTACGGCAGGTTCGAAAAATGTGCCGGCACAGGTGTTCCCAATTCACACGCAAGCCAACTGGTGCACCAGCACACGCCGCCGGTTGCTGTTATTACCACCGGCGATAGCAACAGCAAAGAACCTTCAATAAAACAAATTCTTAACAGCTCAAACTTCAGTCGTCGGTGATAACACCGGACGACAGCACCTGGAGGTGCAGGAGTGGGCTCCTTTGCCAACCGCTGGTTTATAAATTTTCTTCGCTATGTAAATTCCAGATTAAAAGTATTAATATTACATAATTCAATTAATAAAATCAAAATGGGTGCTATAGAAAACAGTCATTGGTTTATTCGACCATCAAAAAAACATTTAGTCATCTTTACAGTAATTTGGTTTATTTGTGTATTGATTATCCTGCTTGATATGACTGACCTGTTTACACAATCGTTTGTAAACCGAAGTCATTTATTTACTTATTTTGTTTTACTTTTTTTTGCCTCTTTTTTTATTAAGGTTTATTCAAATTATTTCAAGAATAAGCGCACTTGATTTATCATTTTTCGGCAATGCTGTTGACTTGTAAAGCATACATAGGCCAACTTGCGCTCCAGCAAATGCCGCCGTCTGGTTTTCAGCCAACGGCGAAGAGCCGCAGCATTCTCCAAAAAATTAAGCAGTTCAATTAAAATCGTTGTTATTCATCCACAGGACTATGGGAGAATAACAGGAAGTTCAAATGTTTACTGATTAGCTTTGCGGTTCAGATAAATTTCATCATCTTTAATAACATAAAATAAATATTATGAAAACAATTTTTCTGCTGCTGGCTGGTTTATTTATTACAGCAACAAATTCCTATGCCCAGGATTTTGAAGTACCGAAAGGATATACTTTAAAAACTGCTGCTGATTATACCGTTTACGAAAAAGATGTGATCAATGCTGCCAAATGGCTTACCGCAACCCCATTGAATGAACAGGAGGAAAAAAGAAAACAGGTTTCAGCCTTTGTGATCAGCTGGGTAAGCGGCAGCCCAACCGTTAATGTGGAATTAAACAGCATCATCCTTGACTTTGAAAAGAAAAATAAAGGCATGATGGTTTTATTTATGGCCTGCTCGGCAAAATATGTACTTGAAAATAATTATTCAAAAGACATGCGTGCCAAACACCGGGCAGCGCTGCGTGACATGATAGGCGTATATAAAACCGGCAGCGGAATTAAAAAAGACAAGAAAATGGATAAACTGATAAAAGCCGATGAAGCAGGAACGATAGATGAATGGCTGGAAGAAAACCTGAAGATGAATCAATAACGGCTTTATGCCCCGGCACTTTCTTTGCTGCAATACCTGAAATTATTTTTTAACTGTTTTATCCATCAACTAACTGCTATGACATTAAAAAGAAGAGATTTCATCAGCCTCGGTACCATGGCCGCCGCTACGGGAGTTATTGCAGGTTTTAATGCCTGTACACCCGGTGGTGAATCAAAAGAAAAATCAGCAATAGCAGCAAATTTAAAATCCATGACGGCTGATGTGGTCCCCATAACAGTAACAGAAAGAGAGGCACGTATTGCCAAGGCACAACGCCTGCTTATAGAAAATAAAATGGAAGCCCTGGTACTTGATTGCGGTACATCACTGAAATATTTTACCGGCATCAGCTGGTGGCCCAGCGAACGTACCATGGTGGCCATCATCCTTGCAAAAGGGACGGTTAAATATATTTGTCCGGGTTTTGAAGAAGCCCGTTTAAGGGAACTGATAAAAATCGGCAATGAGGTATATGCCTGGCAGGAAGATGAGAGCCCTTATAAACTGATCGCTGCTGTTTTTAAAGATGCCGGTATCAGTGCCGGCAATATAGCAATAGAAGAACGGCTCCGTTTTTTTATCATGGATGGGATAAGAAAAGAAGCAGCACATTTGAATTTTGTAAGCGGCGACCCGGTAACCATTCCCTGCCGCATCATCAAGTCGGCTGCAGAACTTGCACTGATGCAGCAGGCAAGTGATATCACCATTGCAGCTATACAAAACGGAGTTGGCAAGCTAAAGGAAGGCATGTCACCTGCTGATCTTGCCTCTCTCATCATGTCAGCACAAAATGAAATGGGTGGCAAAGCAGATTTTGCATTATGCCTGTTTGGCGAAGCATCGGCTTTTCCTCATGGTACAACAAACCCTAGCAAATTGAAGAAAGGCGATATTGTGTTGATGGATTGCGGATGTACAATTGATGGCTATTGTTCCGACATAACACGTACCGTAGTATTTGGTGCCGAACCCACCAAACGGCAACAGGAAATATGGAACCTCGAAAAGCAATCGCAGGCAGCAGGATTTGCAGCAGCTAAAATCGGTGCTTCTTGCGAAGCTGTGGATGCGGCTGCCCGTAAAGTGATCACCGATGCAGGCTTTGGCCCCGGCTATAAGTTACCGGGCCTGCCACACCGTACCGGCCATGGTATTGGTATGGATGGGCATGAATGGGGCAATATAGTTAAAGGCAATAAGCAATTGCTGGAGCCGGGTATGTGCTTCAGTATTGAACCTACCATTTCTATTGTTGGAGAATTTGGTGTACGGTTTGAGGATTGTGTGTACATGACTGCTGACGGACCGAAATGGTTTACTCAGCCCAGTAAATCTTTGCAGGAGCCTTTTGGTTAGGTAGAATTTTATTTGTGGTATTAGCTATTCTCTTCCGTCAGTTATAGTTTGATACTTAATAAATTTCGTGGATAGGCAACCGGGTATTGAAAAAAAACTGTTGACAGATCATTTTTTTAGGTTTGCTGTTTAAATAAAATTTGCCATCTTTAAATATCAGTATACTGGAAAAAACTGGTATCTCCCCGAGCCGTTCAGTAACTACAATTATAACAAAGAGCAATGAATAAAATAATCTTACTGGCTTCAGCCCTATTTCTGGCGAATTTCAGCTTAGGTCAAGCAACTGGTAATTCAAAACTCACAGAACTTGGAAAAGTGTATAAGAATTTCATGTTCCGCAATGAACCAAATAAAAATGTTTTTAAAGATCTTAAAGAAGATCTCCCGGAAAACTTAAGTACGGCTGCAGAATTTATCATTGAAACCATTACTACGGATAACAAATTGCTGAAAACACAATACCTGTCATTACCGGATGAAAAAGTGCTGAAAGATATCTATATAATCAGGGCCATAAGTTCAAATGCCAGCCATGAAAATCCAATTGACAACAACAGCCTTATAGACAGCTTACATAATAAAACCATTCCACGCTACGAATTAATTGACAGTTATTATGGCATGCTGTTTACAGCAGTAGGTAACAAAATATCACCTTTCAATTTTTCAAAGGTTGATTTTAAACTGAAAGAATATAATCTTACTGATGATACAGAAAAGGGTATATTTTTTCTTCGCTGTATGGATTATTGCGGCAGGGCTATCTGGGGCTACATGAATATTGTAAAGCCAGCCAATACAAAAACCGCTTATCAGTATATAAAAAAATTCCCTGACTTTAACGGGCAGCCGTATTATCAATTTACAGATTTTAATTTTCCCGACTTTGAAATGAATATTATTCAAAATGAAGGTTTGCAAAGCTATAAAAGCTATTACATAGACAAATATTATGAAACACTTTTGTCACATCTGATCTGCTTAAACAAAGAAAATGTAAAGGATAAAGATAAAAATGATCTTTTACTCGGCTCTGTACTTAAAGAAAGAAATCTGTACAAATACACAAAATATAAAGAAACATTGGAAGGGATTTTTAAAGAGCAGAAAAAAGAATGATCTGAATAGCTTTTTTTTGATTTATTTATTTGCCGCAAAGCAGAAAAATCCTGTTTTATTATGTAAATTTAATACCATTTGCATCTGAATACCTAAACTGCTTTTATGAAACAAATCATCCTTATTTTATTTTTTACAGCGGTACACAGCTTTTGCATGGCCCAATCGGAAAAGGCAAAGAAACTGGTAGATGAAGGCATTGTATTACACGACAAAGGCGATTATGAAAATGCGCTGAAAAAATATGAGGAAGCCATTGCTGAAGATCCTGCTTATATTGACCCAGTTTATGAAAAGGGGCTTACCCTATATACCATGAAAAAGTATGATGAATCTATTGAGCTTTCAAAAAAGATCATCAAAGATTTTCCGGGAGATCCCCTGTTAAAGGATGTATATGTACAATATGGCAGTGCATTAGACGACCTGGGCAAACCCAAGGATGCCCTGAAAATATATAATGAAGGGCTTAAAAAATTTCCCGGTTATTTTCTGCTTCATTTTAATAAGGGCATTACTTATTCCATCATGAATGATATGGATAAGGCTTATTCGAGTTACCAGGATGCCTTAATATCAAAGCCTTTGCATGCTTCCAGCTATTTCAGGGTTGGGGTATTATTAAAAAACCGTAACCATATACCCGCCATGATGGCCTGTATGATGCACCTGGTACTGGAGCCTTACACCGAAAGAGCGGCAGCCAGTTTTAAAAATTTGCAGGAACTGATATATGCCAATGTAGAAAAAACAGGCGACAATAATATTACCATTACCATGAGCCCGGATATGCTGGACACAAAAAAATCAAAGAAGGAACCTGATAATTTCCGGATGCAGGAAATGATGTTTACTCTTTCCTCTGCACTGGATAAGGATTCTGTATTGGGCACTGTTGCCAAAACGCCCATCGAAAAATTTGACCTAAAGCTGCAGTTGCTGATCAGCAGCCTGCACGAAAAAGAAAAAGGATTTTTCAGCGAACGGTATGTCCCTTTTTTTAAAGCTGTAAAAGCAAATAATTATACCATGATCGTGAGCAGGCTTGTATTTGCCAATACCAGCGATGAAGCTAATGCGGCCTGGCTTAAGGTAAATACTGAAAAGATCGATGCATTTTATGACTGGCTGAAGGAATATAACTGGCCGGATAAATAATTTTTATGTGACATCATCTTCCTGCAAAAACATATTATAATACAATACGTAAATATGAAAAAATATTTATCAGCCTTTCTTACACTCATAAGTTTACATGCTATTGCACAGGATAATCCAACAACACTTGCCCAGCCAATTGTTGATGAAGGTAAAAGGCTTTACCGCTCAGAAATGGCTTCCTGGTATGGCACAGACCTCTTCCTGGAAAAATATACGGAGCAGAGGAATATCGGTGGCTATTTTTCTTATGCTGAACCTGAGGTTACAAAATGTATCTTCTTTTCCAAAACAGTTAAACCCGTTGTGATCGGTACCATATCTTTTGACAGTACCTACAATATAAAAACAGCAAAAGCAGATTTAACTGAAAGGGAATTCACTGCTTTTGAACAAGACATGTATTCAATAAGAAAAATTGCTTTGGAAACAATAAATTCCGACAGTTTATTCAGATCCTACAACAACACAAACCTGAACTTAATTCCTTTGATCAGCAATAACGAAAAAAAAGTTTATGTTTTAACAGGGCCCAAACAAAACGGTGTTGTAATTTTTGGTAACGACTATCTGCTGACATTTGACAATGAAAATAACCTTACCAATAAAAAACGGTTGCATGAAAATATAATTCCTGTAAACTACGGACAGAAAGAAGAAGACGGAAAAGAAATTTTTGGAACCATGCACGCTCACCTGCCGGAAACCGGTGACTTTATTACGGCAACCGATATCTGCACACTGATGCTGTATGAAAAATTTACAGGATGGAAACAGCACAACGTCGTTTCGGAAAAATATTTAAACATCTGGAATTGCCAGGAAGACAAATTAACCGTGATACCCATGGGTACTATTGATAAAATAAATAAAGACCAGGAAAAGCGTAAAAAAAATAACTGATATAACAACTTAGTAAGATGACATTGGAACACATTGCCATATGGACCGGTAATATAGAAACGCTGAAAGACTATTATGTAAAATATTTTGGCGGTATTGCTAATGACAAATACACGAACGAAACCAACCGGTTTCAAAGTTATTTTCTGCATTTCGATTCGGGTGCAAGGCTGGAGATCATGCAAATGCCCGGTATACCTGATAACCTGAACGACCGTGAAATTACCCAGCATAAGGGAATCATTCACCTGGCTTTTGGTGTGGATACAAAACAGGAAGTTGATGAAAAAGTGATGGAACTGAAATCAGCCGGTTTTAAAATACTGAGCGGCCCCCGCAAGACCGGTGATGGCTATTATGAATTTGAAACGCTTGACCCGGACAATAACAGGCTTGAAGTGACAACTCAATACACATCATAACAGCAGCCAGCTTACCGTTCATCACAGCAGCGGCGGCTGGTACCAATAATTTGGCTTTTTAATCCGGTTAAAGTTTATCATATTTAACTGTAATCATGCAGGAAAACAGCAGCGGATCCCGAAACTTCAATAAATCTTAACTACAGAAGTTTAATAATGCAACATTCCGGTCATGCAAATTGTCAATTAGTAAACAGCAATACATGAAACAAATATTTTCCTTACTTGCATTGTTCAGCCTGATCCTGTTTTCCTGCAGCAGGCAGGTATCCCAGGATACAATTCCAACATCCTTAGATGGTAAATGGCGAATGATGATTGTAAAGGACAATGCATCCGGGGCATCCATAACCAAACCTTCCTCAATACCCGGCGAAGTGGACATTATATTTACTTCTACAAATTCAACAAATGGATTTTTTACAGGCAATACCCCTACTAATGAAATATGGCAGAGTGATTATGCCGTTACTCCTGCCAGGCTAATAACAATACCTGCTGTATCTATGACAAAGGTTATGGAAACCTCCTGGGGAAATGAATTTGTAACCAATATTACTAATTCGCAGGAGTATGGTTTTGAAACGGGAGGTTTACTTCATATTAAAACATCAACTAAAACACTTACGTTTCTAAGACTTTAATATTAAGGAAATACCAGCTTACCAGGAAATACGCAGGCGAATATCATCAATCAAAAAAGTATTACCATGAAAGATTTTAATTTGATCTCCAGGAGAGCAGCCGTTAAGAGTTCTGTCTTTGGATTGATAGCTGTCTCCATTCCCAATATCGTTTACTCAAAAGAAATATTGAATGAGGTTTCTGCAGATAAAACTGAAGACAAAATTTTTCACAGGTACCCTTCGATAGATGATAAAATTGTTTCGGAAGTTGTTGGTGCATCTCATTTTAATTTAGATAAGGTTAAGGAACTGGTGAACCGCCGCCCGGAACTGGCAAGGGCTACCTGGGACTGGGCCTTTGGTGATTGGGAAACTGCCCTTGGTGCTGCATCACATGTTGGCCGCAGGGATATCGCAGCGTTCTTAATGAGCAAAGGAGCAAGGCCTGATATTTTTACTTTTGCCATGCTTGGAAATCATGATGCTGTAAAAGCAATGATCATATCCAGTCCCGGAATTCAATCCATTGCCGGTCCGCATGGAATAACCCTTTTACAACATGCAAAAAACGGACTTCGGTCGGAAGGGATCACCGAACTGCAAAAAAAAGATTCTACCAGGCTTATTGCTTATTTAGAAGAATTGGGAAATGCTGACCCTAAACAAAAAGGTATTGAAATGGATGATGCAGAAAAAGAAAAATACCTGGGCGATTATAAATATGGCGACGGCCCGGAAGAGGGCTTCAGTGTAAAGATCAATATGAGAAAACTTATTTCGCTGGGTAAACTGGGTGCATTTGGAGGTGGATTGTATAAACAGGAGGACGGCTCGTTCATCTACAATGGAATAAGCTCTGTCAGAATTACTTTTTCTGCTGAACAGGACAAGGTTGTATCACTTACTGTTCATGAACCCGATCTTACATTGACTGCAAAAAAAATATGATCCTGCAGTAAAAGAAAATATCAGAAATCACGTTCAGGACTTCCGATTACTTTTATATGCTCAATTCGCAGGTTAGGGATATAAAACTGCCAGCCATAGCCCGGCAATTTCTCTGTAGTAACAGGTTTCATATCTGTACGTGCTTTCCCCGTTTCTATAGCTCTTGTGTTTTTATTATCCCGGCGGTTTTGCATTTTACATTGTCCCCAAAAAGCATATACCGGTTTATTCAATTCAGTTTTTACCTGGTATTTAAGGCCGTTCCAGTTTTCATTAACAGCCGACATTACACGGGTTAGTGCCGAAACAGAAACACCCAGCCGCCTTGCAAGTGATTTCCTGGAATCTAATCCCGGGTCCATTCCATAAAAATTAACCGGGCTCCACCACTCAGATATTTTGCCGTTACCCGGAGATACCAGGCTTGTAAATTCAGTGTATTTATATAACTGAAATCCCTTTGGCAATTTTACCTTTCTGGGGTTATGCTCAACAAAAGCGCCTTTTACACTCATTGGCACTTTGCTCCACACCAGGTTAAAATTGAGCTCGGCTGGCTGTGTTAGAATTTTTCCGATTGGCATGATCAGGTATTTAAGAATATAAAGTACAAAAAAAGATGGAAACAAAAAAAAGCAGTTTGGTCTCCGGACAGATGTATGATTACAGGAGTTGCATAAATATTTTTCAGCATTAATATGAAATGCCGGCAGGCACTACTTCTTTATTATATTTATTCCGGTATTCAATGGGCGATAAACCGGTTATTTTTCTAAAGACCGTACGGAATGCCTTGGTATCGGTATATCCTACTTCAAACATCACTTCATTAATATTTTTCCTGCCCGTTTCAAAACTTCTTTTTGCCGCCTCTATTTTAACCCGCTGTATATATCCAATAACAGTATTGCCGGTTGCTTTTTTAAACCGGCGTTCAAAACTTCTTCTGCCAACTGCAAAGCGGTCTGCCAGTTCATCAATTTTTATTTTTTCTGGGAAATTTTCTTCAATAAAACCCTGGGCACTTTTTATGGCTTCGTCATCATGGTCCTTCTGTCCGCGAAACATCATAAATGCCGACTGGCTTTCACGGTCTATGTCGATGGCGAAATACTTTGATGCAAGTATAGCAGTATCCCGGTCGGTATATTTTTCTACCAGGTATAATAACAGGTTCCAGTAAGAGTTAGCACCGCCACTTGTATAAATGCCCTGCTCCTCTGTAATGATACAGCCATCCACCAGTTCCACTTCGGGAAACATCTGCCTGAATTCATTGGCTGAATTCCAGTGTGTAGAACATTTTTTCCCGTTCAGCAAACCGGTTTGGGCAAGTAAAAAAGCACCAATACAAAGGGAGGCAATTTCTGCCCCGTTTTCATGCCGGCCGATTATCCAGGGAACCATATTTTTATTTAACTCAAGGGCCTTTTCAATATCACCGCTCAATGCAGGAATAAATACCAGGTCAGTTTTTTTAACATCTTTCAGCAGCCTGTCTGTATGCACTGAGAACAGGCTGTTCTCCAGTTTTATTTCTTTTGACAATCCTACCAGTTCAACATTAAATAACGGGGCCTTGCCCGAAACCATTAAAAACTGGTTTACGGCTGTAAATAAATAACGTGGGTCGGCGATAGCCTCTATCACGGCTGTTTCCGGTACTAAAATAGATACATGTTTCATGTCCTAAAGATAGGTAAAGAGATTGTCGCAATCAACCCCCTGAAATGTCGTTTTTGCCGGTCATCATTTTCAGATTATCGCTGTAAGTTTGTTCCGGAATTAATCATCAAAGTGAAATATATCATTCCTGAAAACAATAATATTAAAATAAAAAATCAAAAAAATGCAAACAGAAAACAACACAGCAGCATTGCAAAAACTAAGTTTCTCAACATTTATACAGGCCACAAAAGAGAAAGTATGGAAAGTACTTTGGGATGATGAAACCTACAGGGCCTGGACAAGCGCTTTCTGCGAAGGCTCTTATGCAGTTTCTGACTGGAATGAAGGAAGTAAAATTTTATTCCTGGATGGTAAGGGAAGTGGTATGTACAGTACTATTGCCAGAAAAGTACCCGCTGAATTTATGTCGTTCAGGCATATTGGAGAAGTAAAGGATGGCGTAGAACAACCCTTAAATGAAAAAACAAAAGCCTGGAGCGGTGGAACAGAAAATTATACACTGAAAGAATCTGATGGAAAAACTGAGCTTCTTATTGAGCTGGATATTGTAGATGAATTCATGGAATATTTCAAAGCAACATTTCCCAAAGCCCTGGAGAAAATTAAAGAAATAGCTGAAACAAGAATTAAGATCACAGTAAATGCAACAGTGAATGCTCCTGTAGAAAAAGTATGGAGTTGCTGGACAGAGCCCATGCATATAACCAAATGGAACAACGCTTCTGATGGCTGGCATACGCCCCATGCAACTAATGACCTGAGGGCAGGCGGCAGATTCTTAAGCCGCATGGAAGCAAAAGACGGCAGCTTTGGTTTTGATTTTGAAGGTGGCTACACAAAAGTAGCTACGCATGAAAAAATTGATTACACGATGGCCGATGGCAGAAAAGTGAGCATCAGTTTTTCGGCACAGGAAAAAGGAGTTGAAATAACTGAAACATTTGAAGCCGAAGATGAGAACAGCGTTGAACTGCAACAGGGAGGCTGGCAGGCGATACTGAATAATTTTAAAAAGTATACCGAAGCAAACTGATAACCTGAAAATTTAATTTAAAAACGCATCAAATGAACAATCAAATTTATCCATGCCTCTGGTTTGATGGCAAGGCCAGAGAAGCAGCAACATTTTATTGCAGTGTATTTTCCGCAGGACCCGGTGGGGAAGATTCTAAAATAACGGCTGATACCCCCATGGTAGTAACTTTTGAACTTGCCGGAAAAAAGTTTATGGGTTTAAATGGCGGGTCCATGTTTACCATCAATCCGTCTATATCCATGTTTGTTACGTGCAGCAGCAACGATGAGATTGTAAATTACTGGAACAAACTAAGCGAAGGAGGTTCTCCGCTCATGCCATTAGATAAATATCCCTGGAGTGAAAAATATGGCTGGATAAAAGATAAGTTTGGCATGACCTGGCAACTGATGCTGGGTGATGTTGCACAAACCGGCCAGAAAATCAACAGTTCGTTTCTTTTTGCCAACAAGCAATTCGGTAAAGCACGGGAAGCTATTGATCTTTATACTTCCATTTTTCCAAAAGCAAAAATTCATCAGCAGGAATTATATAAAGCCGGTGAAGGGCAGCCGGAAGGCTATTTAAAGTTCGGGCATTTTTCACTCAACAATGAAACCTTTGCAGCGATGGATGGCCCCGGAGATCATGAATTTAATTTCGGCGAAGGTTTATCAATAGTGGTTAACTGCGATACGCAGGAAGAAATTGATCATTACTGGGATAAGCTTACCAGCAATGGAGGAGCTGAAAGCCAATGTGGCTGGCTGAAAGATAAATACGGGGTTTCCTGGCAGATCGTTCCCACAGTATTGGGTAAACTCATGAGTGATCCTGAAAAGTCGCCCCGGGTAATACAGGCATTCATGAAAATGAAAAAGTTTAACATAGAAGCTTTGCTGAATGCATAGCGTGAATATGCTTGGCAAAAAAAATACAAGATGAATAATGCACAAATCAGTTCTTATTTAACTTTTAACGGTAATTGCCGGGAAGCCATGAATTTTTATGCAGCCTGTCTGGGAGGATCATTAAGTTTTCAAACTGTTGGAGAATCGCCACTGGCAGATAAAATGCCGCAGCAAATGAAAGACTGCATTTTGCATTCCACACTTACCAACGGTTCTTTAATACTGATGGGTACTGACATGGTGGATAACAGAGGGCTGGTAAAAGGAAATGCTGTTTCATTAATGCTCAACTGCAGCAGTGAGAAAGAAATTAAAAAACAGTATGCAAGCCTTTCTGAAGGAGGAGAAGCTACTCATCCGCCGCAGAATTCTTTCTGGGGCGCTGTGTCTGGAGACCTTACAGACAAATATGGCAATCACTGGTTATTACATTTTAACAAACACAAAAAACAACAACATGAAAAAGGATAAAATTATTTTCTGGACGGCAACAATCATCATCTTTTTGTTTGAAGCTGTAATGCCGGCAATCACTTCTCAAACTGAATTAGCAAAGGAAGGCATCAGGCACCTGGGCTATCCCCAATATTTTGGTAATGCCCTGGTGATATTTAAAATACTGGGAGGGCTTGCATTAATCATACCCAAAGTTCCCCGCCGGATCAAGGAATGGGTGTATGCAGGCTTTGCATTCGATTTTATATTTGCCTTTATCAGCCTTGCCGCAGTTGATGGTTTTAACGGCTTAACATTTTTTCCATTAGTGATCCTGTGCATTTTAATTGTGTCCTATATTTATTATAACAAATCATATCATTCCTTAACTTTTAAATAAAACTTATGTCATTTCAGGCGTATATTGATAACATAAAAACAAAGACAGGAAAAACTCCTGAAGAATTTAAAAAACTGGCCGGTAAAAAAGGGCTGCTTAAAGAAGGCGTAAAAGCCGGGGAAATTGTAAAATGGCTGAAAGAAGATTTTGACCTGGGGCACGGACATGCAATGGCTATTTACGCCAGTTTTAAGGGAAAGAAAAATTAGCTGATAAAATAATAAATATGAGAAAGATAGTTTCATTTATGCATACATCACTCGACGGCCTTGTAGCGGGACCAAACGGAGAAATGGACTGGATACATGTGGATGATGAAATATTTGACTACGCCGGCCACATGACCGATGAGGCTGACACAGCCCTGTATGGCAGGGTAACATTTGAAATAATGGAAAGTTACTGGCCAACAGCTGCGGATAAGCCCAATGCAACAAAACACGACAAACAACATGCTGCCTGGTATAAAAAAGTTGAAAAAATAGTTTTATCCAAAACAATGCAACAGTCAGCATCGGCCAACACAAGGATCATCAGCGATAATATTGCAACTGAGATTGGTTTGCTCAAACAGCAAACCGGCAGTAAGATCGTGATATTCGGCAGTCCCGGGGCAGTGCACTCACTGATGCAGTTAAATCTCATTGACGAATTCTGGCTTTTTGTTAACCCGGTAATTATAGGTAAAGGCATTCCCATGTTTAAAGATATTCCTGGTAAAATAAAGCTGAAACTTTTATCTGCTGAAGCCCTTTCGTCGGGTGTTTACGGCATTCATTATGCTGTTGAAGGCAACGGAAGTTAATAGTATCCAAAGCCGCAGAAGTTTTTAGGCGCTTAATTTTTATTGCAGTAAATTTAATATCGTTATGAGGCTATCAAAACGATATATCATTTTCCTTGCTTTTATGCTGGCGGCAAATTATTTACCTGCGCAAAACATTACAGGTACCTGGGAAGGAGATATGGGAGACTACCAGTTTTTGCAATTGAATGTGATACAGAATGGCGATAAACTATGTGGCTATACCTGGGATTATGTAAAAGGAGACCGGAGAAGCTACTGCAAGGCATATTTTGAAGGCCATTATGATAAAAGAAAAGATCAATGGCTTTTCCAGGGTACATCATTCATCGAAGGCAGTGAAGATCATTTCCTGATGCGGATAAAGCTGACTAACCGTTTTGTTGACGGGGAAAATGTACTGGAAGGCTTCTCTTCAGTAAAATCACTGCTCTTAAAGCTGCTTTCCAGTGGGGAAGATGATTCTGTTTATTTAAAAAAAGTATCAAGCAGGCCGCTGCAGATACTGGAAAATATGTATGATTGTTTCCTGGAAGAAAAAAAATCTAAAGATACTACTACCATTACTAACATTCCTGAGAAGAAAACTGACAGTATTGTACCCGCTGTTCCTGAAAAAGAAATAATATCAACAAATGCAGATACGCTTACAACTGTACCTGAAAAGATAACAGACAGTCTTGTAACAATCATTCCGCCCCCGATAAATAAGGCCGACAGTATATCCATACCGGAAGAATTAGTAAAGCGAAAAAATAAAGAACAAAGCCATATTGAAGTAAATGTAAAAACCATTACGCTGAATGTTTACGACAATGCGCTCATTGATGGCGATACCGTCAGCATTTTTTACAATGGTAAATTATTACTCAGTCATCAGCGGCTTTCAGAAAAACCGATTGTTATTAACATTGAACTTGATGAAAAACAAACCCGGCATGAAATTATTTTATTTGCCGAGAACCTTGGCAGCATACCTCCCAACACAGCCTTAGTGGTTATTTACGCCGGCGAAAAACGTTATGAATTATTTTCCAGTGCAAACCTTAAGGAAAATGCGGTGCTGGTTTTTGATTATAAACCGAAATAAAAAAGACTTTCGCCGCTGACGCAGGATGCCGCCTTATCTCCTGACAAGCGGCTCAGCAAATTTAGAACCGCAGCTTGTAATCAGGACAAGCTGTTTCCATTAAATTGATTTATGAATATTATATGTAGTTTTATATAGCTGTTATGCCGCTTGTCAGGAGAAAAGGCGGCGGCGCTCACGGTGGATGGAGATGGCTTACGGGAGATTTGGGAACACCCACGCCGGCAAAGGAATAGGCAACTAAAATTTTAAAGTTTATAAAAATTACAATATGAAAATCAATAAAAAAAGGCTCTTATTTTGTTCTTTCTTGATCATTTTGTTAAATACGAGCCTTTGTCAATCACCTCCTGAAAACAATAATCTAAAATTTACTGTGAAAGTAATAGAAGTAAAGACAAAGCATTTGCTTATTCTACAATTGAAAACAATGACTGATACCCAATCGATTAAAATTCATAAGGAAATATCTTATGGTAACGAAAACAACCCTATTGCAGATTGCCGTTTTTTTATACAAAAAATAATCAAAAATAAATTAGTGGGTATGTATTTGAATAAATTAAATTATCCAAGCGAATTAAATTCTTCAGAAGCATTTAAAATCATTACAATCTCTAATCCGTTAAATGATACTCTAAACATTGAAGACTTCATTCCTCTTGAAATCGGACAGTATATAGTTTCATTTGAGTTACAGTATTACTTAAATGGGGTCCAGTCGATTATTCGGTCTAATGAAGAAGCTTTTTTTGTTACTAATAAATCACCCGGAATTAGTAACAAAAAAAAGAAAGACTGATAGATGAACAATGGTTTTTGCCGCCGTGGGTGTTCGCCGAGTGTCGCCGTTGCCTTGTCTCCCGACAAGCGGCACAGCAAACCCAAAAAATAATCAGCAAAATCAAGCGGAGTGTAATAATTCCAATTACTCAGTCTCCTATGTAATGCGTAATAATCCCAAACCGATCTGTTCCACTATGATAAAATTCAGCGGAAGAGTACAAATACTCTTCAGGAAAATTACAAAGGCCGGCAATTACCGGGTTGTTGTGAATGTACTCTAATTTCTGATCGGACACCGCAGGTGAAATTAATTCGATGCTTAACGCTTCTCTTTTCCAGAACTGGTACTTACGGTCATATTTGTTTACCTTAAACTCATTTAAATAAGTAGCATCGCTTTTAGATAATGAATGTTTAAATTTATGAGCAGTGTATTTCATGAATGCTGACTGAATATCTGAAGGAGTAAATCCAAACAGGGGTTGCCATATCAGGTGTATATGGTTACTCATGATGACAAAAGCATTCAGCTCTATTCGTTTTTCATTCACTAAAAACCTAAGGCTGTCAATAATTATTTCTTTATGCTTATCATCTTCCAACAGATGTTTCCAGTTCTGAATAGTAGCTGTATAAAACAGCGGCCAATACTCAGGATAAACTGTTTTCATTAAACTAATGTATGAAAATTATGTGTAGTTTTATATGGCTGTTATGCCGCTTGTCGGGAGACAAGGCGGCGGCGCTCACGAGAGATAGAGTGGGCTTCAGGAAGGGGTTGGCTTACGGGAAATTGCGGAACATCTTACTTGACAAAATAACATTCTAACATTATGAAACTACTGGCTTTTGTTTTATGTTTTTGTATCAATTCGGCTCATGGAGCTGATAGCTGTCTAAATATTTTAGTAGATAAGGCATATAATCCTAATTTTAAAGCAGACTATTTTTTATTTATTCCAGTTGAAAGTTCAAAGTATAAAAAAGCCAGGCTGATGATTTTAAAAGAGAACTTCAGAAAATATATGATTGCTTTTGATTCCTCATATGCAGAAAATGATAAGTTAAAAAATTATTTGAAGGAATTATTGACTAAGAAAAAAACACTATTCTTTCATGAAATTTTTTATACTAAAAATTTTGGTTCAATTGAGTATAAACTATTGACTGAGAAAAATAGAATTGATATTAATACATCGAATACGGCTGAAGCTTTTTTAAAAAAATATCTATTAGACTTTTCTTCTACACGAAACTATTTTAACATAGATGTTTCTAAATCTATTAAGAACTTTCATTTTGTGTATGAAAATCTTTTTAAGTTAAATTATTTAGTTGCTTATGGAGATGGTGTGATTGCTGTCTTTAAAGTAAACTGTAAATAACAATGAAACCTCTAACGGGTAATTTTCCAGTCATCACCTGCAAAAAATAAACATATAACGCGTAAAACAGTAAGCAAATCAAATATTGATTTGCCTTATTGCTTTATTATTTACCATTTTATACAAATACTACAACAAAAAATTCCATGCATGTATATCAGTTTGTTTTCCCAAACGGATCTGTTCCAGCCTGTTTTTTAATTTAAACAGCAACCGGTCTTCATTATATTTTGGCAATCTGAAATCAATCCCGTTGATGTGGATACTCTTTATGGGTGCTACAACAGCCGCTGTTCCGGCGCCAAAAGCTTCCGTTAGCATACCGGATTTAAATGCCTGCTCCAGTTCGGCAACTGCGACGGGCCTCTCCTCTGTTTTATAACCCATATCCTTTGCCAGCGTTAATAAAGAGTCCCTGGTAACGCCATCCAGTATTGAATCAGACAAAGGCGGTGTGATCAATACATCATTCATTACAAACATCACATTCATCATACCCGATTCTTCTATGAATTTATTGTCTTTCCCGTCTGTCCACAAAACCTGGTCATAACCCTCAAGTCTTGCATTTTGTGTAGGCAGGAACGAAGCGCCGTAATTACCGCCACATTTTGCAAACCCGGTTCCGCCTTTTGCAGCACGTATATATTGTGTTTCAACTTTTACTTTTATAGGTTCTGCATACAAAGAAGGGACAGGGCCGGTAAAAATTATAAAGCGGTACTCATCCGAAACTTTTACACCAAACCTGGCTTCGCTGGCAAAAACAAATGGCCGGATATAAAGTGCATGTCCTGGTTCAGCTGGTATCCACGCTTTATCAAGTTCAATCAACTGTATCAATCCATCCATAAATATTTCCTTGGGTACAACAGCCATACACATCCTTTCAAGTGATTTTACAAAACGGTCGTAATGTTTTTCAATTCTGAAAATATTGATGCGTCCATCACCCATCCTGAAAGCCTTCATGCCTTCAAAAACAGTTTGGCCGTAATGCAATGCCAGCGCCGAAGGGCTTAGTGAAAGATTCGAATAAGGAACGATCTGGGGTTGTTTCCATTCAGCATTTGCGTAATCACAAACCAGCATATGGTCGGCAATGTATTTCCCGAATTCAAGATGATTAAAATCCACCTCATGGATACGGGAATGAGTTGTTTTGCGTACCGGAATTTCTGTAATCAGTTCCATAATGAAATATTTACGGTTATTAATTTTTTGAAAGCATATAATTTACAATTGCCTCCGAATGAATTTTTGTTGTATCGAAAACCGGGAATGAAAAATCTTCCTGGCTTATCAACATCGGAATTTCTGTGCATCCTAAAATAATTCCTTCTGCCCCACGCTTTACCAGTTCATTGGCAATAGCAATATATTTTTCCCTCGTTTCTTTTTTGATTATTCCTCTTCCAAGTTCTTCCTTAACGGTGTGTTGCACATAATCTCTTGTCTCCTGCTTTTCCGGAACCAAAACTTCCAATCCGTTCTCCTGCAATTTTTTCAGGTAGAAATCCATTTCCATTGTAAATTTTGTTCCTAGAAGTCCCACTTTCCTTATGCCTTGATGCCGCACAACTTTTGCAGTTTCTGTTCCAATATGTACAAAAGGCAAATCAACTTTCGTTTGCAGTTCATCAGCAAACAAGTGTGCAGTGTTGGCACACAACGCAATAGCTGATGCCCCGCTTTTCTTCAGATCTTCACATGCCCTGAATAAAAGTTCATAAGAATTTTCCCAGGTTTTCGCCTGTATATCTCCAAAATTCAAGGAATAGATCAGGCACTCTGCAAAATTCAATCCGCCAAGTTTTTTATTGATGCCTTCATTAATAAACCTGTAATATTCCATGGTTGAAACCCAACTCACGCCGCCTACCAGTCCAATTTTGTTCATACTTTGTTTATGTATTTTGTTATTCGCTTTTCACCAACTCGGCAATCTCCGAAATCATAATCTCCATTTTCACATCCGATCTTTTGTATTCTGTATTTCCCATGGCAATATGTTTAAACCCAAGCTTCTCATACAGGTGAACCGCTCCTGCTAAAACACTGTTCGAATACAGGATAATTTTGTCGGCTCCCAATTCCAATGCTTTTTCAAAACTAGCATGACTCAATGCTTCTGCAATTCCCTTACGCCTGAACTTTTCATCAACAGCCATCTTTGTAAATTCAAACGTATTATCATCAACTTTACGCAACGCCACTGCACCAGCCACTTCGCCATTAAAGGTTGCCATCAATATTGCGCCTCCCGGTTTTAACAATGCTTCTTCAGGCTCAGTCAATACAAATTCATCAACCGGTTCCATCACAAAATGCTTTTCTATCCACTGCCGGTTAAATTTTTCAAAGTAAGGCTGATGTTCTGACCCGTAGTCCAGAATTTTTATCACTTCCATATTCTTGTTTTTAAAACTAATACTTTGTAAAAACTGACAAGGTCTTAAACCCGACAAACCTCTCAATAATTTCAATACAACAAAATTTGTACATTTTTTTTGTTTAAAACAGATGCAGATTTAGTATTTTTGACTATATCAGATTTTTTACTATCATGAAAAAGAAATTCAATTCAGAAGACCATCTCTATTTACAGGTAGCAGACGGCCTTGAAAAAATGATTGCAGATGAAGTATTGCGTATCGGCGATAAATTGCCGTCAGTAAGGGTTTTAAGCGATGAGTATGGAATAAGTATGGGTACTGCTTTCCAGGCTTATTACCATCTGGAGGGAAGAGGATTGATAGAATCGAGGCCCAAGTCGGGATATTACGTTCGGTTTAATCATAAACGTTATCCCGATCTGCCAAACCAGGTAAAACCCGATGTGATGTCGCATGAAGTGAGCGTTAAAGAAATGATTGCATCTATTTATGATGATATCGCAAGGGCCAATGTTACCAATTTTGCATTGGCCGTTCCGGATATTTCGCTATTGCCAGCAGCCAAACTGAATAAATCAGCTATTTATGCACTGCGAAATACAAAAAATAATTGTCTTGATTATGAACATACGCAAGGCAATGTTGAACTGCGCAAACAAATTGCCAAGCTTGCTTTTAACTGGGGCAAAAATGTAAATCCAGATGAAGTCATTATAACATCGGGTTGCCTTGAAGCTGTGAACCTTTGTTTGAAAGCAGTGACAAAGCCCGGTGATACGGTGGCAGTGGAAAGCCCGACTTATTTTGGAATTAACCAGGCTATTGAAAGCCTTGGATTAAAAGTAGTGGAAATATCAACTGATCCTGTCAGCGGCATTGACCTGGAGCATTTAAAAAAAGCTATCAAAAAATTTCCTGTCAAAGCCTGTGTATTCGTTCCCAACTTTAATAACCCGTTGGGCAGTTGTATGTCCGACGAAAATAAAAAACAGCTTACACAGATCATTACAGAAAACAATATCCCTTTAATTGAAGATGATATTTACGGCGAACTGTATTTTGGAAAAACAAGACCTAAGAACTGTAAGTATTATGATACAAAAGGTATGGTGATGTACTGTTCTTCACTGTCCAAATCGCTGGCACCCGGTTATCGGGTTGGCTGGGTAATACCCGGCAAATTTTTTGAACAGGTAAGACAGATAAAAAGAATACAAAACATCAGCAGCCCCACTATAACACAGGCAGCACTTGCACATTTTTTAAAGCATGGCCGTTACGAATTCCATTTAAAGAACCTCCGTAAAGCATTACACACACAGAGTTTGCGGTATGTGCAGGCCATAATCAAATATTTTCCTGCCGATACAAAAGTATCCCGGCCACATGGCGGATTTATCCTTTGGCTGGAGCTGAATAATAAAGTGGACGCCTTTAAACTCCGCACCGAAGCCATGAAGCACCAGGTATCCATTGTACCGGGTAAAATATTTTCAACCGGTAACAGTTATGCCAACTGCATCCGCATCAGTTTTGGAAAACCATGGAGCGATGATACCGATTATGGCTTGATGATGCTGGGAAAGATCATTAAAAAAATGATCTGACCTATTTTAATTTACCCTGGTAAAAATCCAGCACTTTGGTTCTTAACAAATATTCATAACGGGCAACGCTGAGATTAACTGTTGCCCTGTCAAGATTATTTTTAACAATTAAATATTCCACGCTGTTTACAGCACCCAGGTTAAAACGTATCTCCGCCGCACGGAATGATTCCGTGAATGCATTCACCTGATCATTAACTGCCTGGTATCTTTCAAAAGCTGCCGTCATGTTTACATGAGCCTGTTCAATAGCCTGCCGCAGTTGGATTTTTGTGTTCTCCGCAATATAACCCGTTCTTCGCTCTTCTATCTTTGCAAGCTTTATGTTTGTTCTTGTTTGCAGCGATGAGAAAATAGGAATGTTTAAATTGACACCAACATAAGTGTTGAGGTTATTATTATATTGGTTGGTGAAACTGATCTTCTGGCTGTTGTATTTTGTCTGATTGGTCATTACCGGAAGATTGTTTCCGCCAACAACAACATAATCACTGGTAGCAACATCCATTGAACTAAGCGGTGTTAATGTTCTGGCGGCGCTGGAAAAGTTTGAACCCAGTTGACCAAAAAGTGAAAGCGTTGGATAAAGGCCCGCAGCAGCAACTTTCTTTGCTTTTGCTGCGGCTTTGGTTCTGTAATCAACAGCCTTAACCATAGCAAGGCTTTGCAATGCAGTGCTGTAAATGTTTTCAGCAGTGGCATCATACAATGCAATTGTCAGATCAAATCCCTCCCGGTCAATCTGCATGTCTTTACTGTAAGGTATATTCATGAACTGCGCCAAACTAAGTTTCGACATTTCAAGCGAACGTGCAGCATTTACCACGGCAAGCTGATCAGAAGCAAACTGTCCTTTCATATCAAACAAAACTGCCGGAGCAATTGCCTCCTCTTTATTCAACACTTCCAGTCGTTCCACTTGTTTTTTTGTTACTGACATTTGCTCTTTAGAAAGTTTCAACACGTCTTCATCATTCATCATCTGCAAAAAGGCCAGTATCACATTCAGTGTCAGATTATCTTTTTCCTGCTGCAGCTCCATTTTTGATGCCTGGTAAGTTAACGAAGATTGTTGTATAGCATTATTTATCTGGAAGCCCCTGAACACGGGAACCGATGCAGATATATTTCCATTTGATGAAGACAGTTGCTGATTATTATAACTGTTGGTAAACGGATCAATGCTTCTTCCGCTGTTGATACCATAGTTTAAACCCGCAGAAATATTCGGCAACCTGTTATACTTCGATTGGTTTAAATTTATTTTAGCACTCTCTTCCTGCAACCCCGATTGCTTTACAGCAATATTATTTGCCTGTGCAATATCCAGGCAGCTTTGCAATGTAAGTTTTGACCCCGCATTTTGCGCCTGCAGATTTGTTACCAACATTACCGATGATACACACAGTATCATTAAAAACTTCATTTTCATTATCATTTCGTTTTATTAATGTTCAACCCTGCCATCCAGCAGGTTTATAATTCTTGATCCGTAAGCCGCATTTTTTTCTGAGTGTGTTACCTGGATAATGGCCACACCTTCCTTATTCAGTTCGCTGAATAAATTCATAATCTCCTCGCCTTGTTTTGAATTGAGATTCCCGGTTGGTTCATCAGCAAGTAATAATCTTGGTTTGGCGATGAGAGCACGGGCAATACCAACCAATTGTTGTTGCCCACCTGATAATTGCGTTGGGAACAAATCTTTTTTACCAACAATGTTAAACCTGTCCAGTATATCAGCCACCATGGCTTTTCTTTCAGATGATTTGATATCCTGGTAGATCAATGGCGTTTCAATATTTTCATACACGGTCAATTCATCAATAAGATGATAAGCCTGGAAAACAAAGCCGATATATTGTTTGTACAAAGCAGCCCGCTGTTTTTCTTTAAGCTTGTGTACCGATTCATGCATAAAATTATATTCGCCTTCATTGAATTCATCCAGCATGCCAATCACATTCAGCAAAGTTGATTTACCCGAGCCCGAAGGCCCCATGATGGAGATAAATTCCCCTTCTTTTATGGAAAGGTTAATATCCTTCAATAAAAATGTTCGGTTATTACCCGTGTTCACCCATTTGTAAATTCCTTTTAGTTCTATCATGATTTGTTTTTTTATTCTTATTCTGTTTTTAAAGAGTTTACGGGATTCGCCACAGCCGCTTTTATTGCCTGGATACTTACGGTAATGAATGCAATTGTCAATGCTATTACAGCTGCTGTTAAAAATATCCACCAGGCAATATTTATCCGGTAAGCAAAATTCTCCAGCCAGCTGTTCATTGCAAACCAGGCAATGGGAAAAGCAATCAACATAGAAAGCAATACCATGTAAACAAACTCTTTTGATAAAAGTGAAACAATATTGCTGACATTTGCTCCCAGTAATTTACGGATACCGATTTCCTTATTCCGTTTTTGGGCAGTGAATGCCGCCAGACCAAATAATCCGAGGCAGGAAATAAAAATGGCAATGATTGAAAAACTCCAGATCAGTGTTGATGCTTTATTATCAGCCCGGTAAAGTTTCTCAAACTCTTCATCTAAAAAACTATAAGCATACGGTTCATCAGGAAAAAACTGTTTCCAAACTTTTTCTGAAGCCTGCTGCGCTTCTTTTATTTTTCCAGGTTCAGTTTTTATAAGAAACATACTGTTATTGTAGTCAAGGGTTTTAATAACAACAGGGCCAATTTTTTCATGCAGACTTTTAAAATAAAAGTCCTTAACAACTCCTATCACAATTCCGGTATCTCCACGGCTGACAAAACGTTGTCCCACTACAGGATTCCGGATACCAAGTTCCCTTACTGCAGTTTCATTTAATACCGCATTATGTACGTCGGCTGTATTCCATGGCTGATACCAGCGCCCTGCTGCCATTTCTAAATTTACAATGCCCTTAAAACTTGTATCAACCTGAAAAAAAGAAATAGCAGGTGTAAAATCCTTATCCCGGCCATCCCAATCAGTACTGTTACCGGCAGAAGAGCTTTGCATATTTATGATAGATTCAGAATTCATCAACGATACATCAACAATATTACTTTGAGACAACAGTTCTTTTTTAAATGACCCGGTTAAACTTTTTCGCTGTTCCTCTTTATACTTTCCCCATATTTTATAAGGTATGGAAACAGACATTAACTGCGTCCTGTTATAAGCCGTGTTTTGTTGATTGATAAACTGCAATTGCCGGTATATCACAATTGTACCAACAATTAACACAATTGAAACTGTAAATTGAATAACAACCAAAGCCTTTCGAATTGCTCCGTCTTTTATCTGCAACACATTTACACCCCGGAATACTGAAAGCGGTTTAAAAGATGAAAGTAAAATTGCCGGATAAATACTGGTTAACAGAACAGTGATAATTAATGTGCCTCCTGTTATTATCCAGAGATTTGCTGAAGCAAGCGATAAGTGAAAATCCTTTTCTGTAAATGTGTTAAACACAGGAAGACATAACTGTACTATGCAAAACGTAACAATTAATGATAAAAAACTCATTAATACCGATTCTGCTATGAACTGGGCAAACAGCTGTTTCTTTTCGGCACCGATAATTTTCCGTACACTCACTTCCTTAGCTCTTAAGGTGGCCCTTGCAGTTGTCAGGTTCACATAATTAATACAGGCAATCAACAGCAGTAAAATTCCCAAAACTGTAAAAATATATACCACTTTAACTTCGCTGTGCTGAACAATTGAATTCTGAAGGTCATTCTCGAAACGTATGTCAGGCAATGCTATCAATCCAATCTCAAGATTGTCCTGATCCCGTTGCTTTTTAATGATATCTTTTAATTTCCCGGCTACTTTACCCGGATCAGCAGATGGGATAAGTTTCAAAAAAGTTACATAATTAAAATTGCCCCAACTCTCATCATTCGCCTTACTTGCCGGATTTGAAAGCCTTGCTGCAAGCGGAATCAGAACGTCAAACTGAAAACTGGAATTAACAGGGTTATTCTCAATCACACCCCGTACCTGGTAATCCACTGTATCAATTCTTATTATTTTACCAAGCGGACTTTCGTTACCAAAATATTTTTTTGCCTTGGTTTCGGTCAGTATCAAACTAAACGGATGTTTATTAAACTCCGAAGCACTGCCATTGATAAATTTATAATTGAAAACATTAAACCATTCTTCATCAATATAAGCGCAAGCATCTTCGCCATAAAACTCTCCTTTTATATTAAAATACTGTGTCCCGTATCCCTTAGGCCTAATCCTGCAGACATTCAATACTTCAGGTATTTGTTGTTTTGCATTATCCCCTAACAGGTAAGGGCTGTTCTCCCATATCCAGGTATCAGTTTTATTTACCGTCAGATAATTTTTTACCCTGTAAATATTTTCTGCATCCTTATGATAACTATCAAAACTGAATTCATTCTTCACCCACAAAAATATCAGCAACGCAGCAGCCATACCAATAGATAAACCGGCAACATTAATGATGCTGTTAGCCCGTTGCCGCAGCAGATTGCGCCATGCAGTTTTGAAATAATGTTTGATCATATTTTCAGTTTATTCAGTTCTTAAACTCTTCACCGGATTAGCCATCGCCGCTTTTACAGTTCTTATCCCCAATACAAAAACTGCAAGCAATAACATACTGATACCGCAAACTGCAAAAACCCACCAACTAATTTGTGTACGGTAAACAAAATCCTGCAGCCATTTATTCATAGCCAGCCAGGCAAGCGGCGCTGCTATGATAAATGCAATCAACACCAGCGATACCAGGTCTTTTGATAACAATGAAACAATCTGCGTTACAGAAGCACCCAAAACTTTTCGTACACCTATTTCTTTTGTTCGGGTATTTGTTGTGTAAATAACCAACCCTAACAAACCAAGACAACTGATGAAAATACAAAGTCCTGCAGCCCATTTCAACAGTCTTGAAATATCCTGCTCTGCTTTATAAAAAGCTGCAATGGTCTCATCAAAATAATTATATTTAAAGTCGTCTTCAGGAAACAAGGTTTTAAATTCCTTTTCAACTTTTGCCATGGTTTCTTTCCAAAGCCCCGGTTTACCCGCCTGCGATTTTAAAGCCAGATGAATAGTATAACTCTGCTTACGTACGCTTGAATATGCCAGTGGCTTTATTGGCTCATGGGTTGACTTGGTATGAAAATCGGCCAGCACGCCTACAATGGGAAGTTTGTATTTTCCACGATTCACCATTTTACCAACCGCATCGGCAGGACTGGTAAATCCGATTGCCTTTGCAAAGGCTTCGTTGATGAGGTATTCCTTTGCTGTATCGCTTTGTGCAGGCAGTTTACCGGCAACCAGTTTCATTTTATAAATGTTGAAGTATCCGGGATCAGCATTGATTGTTTCAACCGTCAATTCAGTTTCTTTATTCCCATTGTCAACTTTCATGGTAGTTGAAGATGCACCCGGATGAGCAGGGGCAGCTCTGCCTAAGGCAATATTTTCAATAGCAGGTATCGCCTTTAGTTTATCCAGCAGGGCGAAACGCCGGCTGTCTTCCTTATCGGAAAAAAAATTAAAGGGTGTGCTGAAAGAAACGATCGCATCTTTTTTATACCCCAGATCTTTATTCAATGAATAATTTATCTGGTTGCCTACAACCAATGTGGCAATAACCAGGAACTGTGCAATTACAAACTGCGTAACAGTAAGCGTCTTTCTGAACCAGGCTTTGCGGCTTTGAGCAGTACCGGCATTCAACTGATTTTTTAAAACAGCAACAGGATTAAATCTTGTTAAGACCAATGCCGGGTAAAATCCTGAAAAAACCGTCATCAACAAAATAAGAATTACAAGAAATGCCCACACATGAACCTGGTTGATGGAAGAGAAACTTATTTCAGGCGGAATGAAATCTTTGAAAATATTCAACAGCCAGGGTGTTATAACTATAGACAAAACAGTTGCCAGCAATGTAAGCAGGAAAGTTTCACTTAAGAACTGAAAGATCAGCTCTTTTTTTCCACTGCCCAATGTTTTTCGAATACCGATCTCTTTGGCTCTTTGTGCGGCCTGTGCCGTGGTAAGATTTATAAAGTTAATGCAGCCCAGTAATAATAAAAATGCGGCAACCGCCAGTAAGCCATACAGCGTTGGTTTATGTGCCTGCCGTTCACCTGGCGAATCATAATCGGCATTGAAGTGCAGATTGGTCAGTGCCTGCAGATGATTTTCGGTATCATCTTTTTCACCATCATCGGGTGGACTGTATTTTCTACGCAGCCCTGCAAACTGGCTGTTCACCTGGCCGGGCTTTATATCCTTTTTCAGTTTAACAAATAACTGCGATGAAGAATTAATGCTTCCCCATTCTGTTCCTCCAAACTGTTCCGAAAGCCCGGTTGTCATTACTGTAGCCAATGAAATGAATTCTTTAAAACGGATATCAGTAGCTTTTTCTGCAGGATCTTTTACAATGCCCGAAACAGTTGTCTTAATAGTATCGTTATATATGATCTGCCTTCCAACAATATCATTGGCGGGTAAATTCCCAAAATATGCTTTGGCTCTTTCTTCCGTTAAAACTACCTGAAAGGGATCACTTATTGCAGTTTGCTTTGAACCCGCAACCCAGTCGTACTCAAACATTGAGAAAAAATATTCATCAGCATATACAATGTCCTTTTGCTTTTTAAATATGGCTGGAGACTGGCTTCCGGCAGCGTGTATGGCTACTTTAGTGTTGTTTACTGTTACAAAATGCGTTGCTGTTTCTATCCCCGTAATATCTGTTCTCACTGCTTTTGGCATAGGCATGGGTACACCCGAGTTTTTAAACTTTATATCCCCCGGAAAGGTCATATCCGAAACTACCCTATATATCCTTTCCTTATCCTTTCTGAATTTTTCAAAACTGAATTCAAACTGTACAATCAGGTAGATTACCAAAGCGGTACTGATACCAATGGCAAGGCCCGAAATATTGATCAGCGAAAAAACTTTATTCCGCCAGAAATTACGAAAGGCTACAATGAAATAATTTTTTATCACGGTAATATTTTAATCTGTTATCAAATTTCCAGATAAATGAATACCCGGTTTTAACTGATGGAAAATGAATATATCGCTGCATTATACATACTATACCCAATATTACCCTTTAAAGTTGTGCCATAAGCTAAATTGCTGATTATCAAAATTTTAAAACCACAGGGTTAATAAAACTGTCCGCTTTTGATACAGTATCTGTTCGGATATGATACAGCTGATCCGGTAAGCTCCTCAAGAAAGTTAATTTCTAAAAAAACGTATTGAAAAGAAAAGACGATGAATTATTCTGTCCGCAAGCTATGAACCGGGTTTGCAACAGCAGCTTTTATTGCCTGAAAACTTACGGTAACCAAAGCAATCAACAATGCAATGGCTCCTGCAACGGCAAAATTCCACCAGCTTATATTTACCCGATAGGCGAAATCCTGCAGCCACTTGTTCATCAGTAACCACGCAACCGGGAAAGCAATAATAGCAGCAATAATCACCAGCTTTAAAAAATCTTTTGATAACATGGTGGCTATATTTCCCACACCTGCGCCCAACACTTTTCTTATACCAATCTCTTTTACTCTTTGCTGTGTGGCAAATGCTGTTAATCCCAATAACCCCAGGCAGGCAATCAATAAAGCCAGCACCGAAAAATACAGGAAGAAGCCGGAGAATCTTTCCTCGGCTTTGTACTGGTCATTCAAACGATCATCTACAAAACTTTCTTCCATCAAAACTCCGGGAAAATGTTTTTTCCATGCTGCGGAAATTGTTGACATGGTTTCTTTTGGATCGGACAAATCCGCCTTTACTGTTATCTGCGAAAAATTATTCCGCATCACCACCATCACCAGTGGTTCGATTGGGTGTTGTAACTTATTAAAATTAAAATTCCGCACTACGCCCACCACAGCGCCTTTACGGCCACTCATTTCAAATGGTTTATTCAGGGCATCTTCATTGTTTTTCCATCCAAAGGCCTTCACCGCAGCCTCGTTTACAATATAGCCAAGTGAATCTGCTGCGTGATCTTTATAAAAATTTCTGCCGGTCTGCAATTTCATTCCGTACACCTCTACATAATCGCCGTCAACCCGCAAACGATAGGTTCCGGTATTCAACGGATTTCCTTTTCCATCAACCGTGGTTGCACCTGCATTGCCAATACCACCAATGATCATGGTATTTGACCTGGCAACTCCTTTGATCAACGGATCAGACAACAAGGTATTTTTAAAGGCATCAAAATTCTGCATAACATCGGTGCTGCCGTTTACTTTTAATGCCATCAGGCCTTCTTTATTATAACCAAGATCTTTATGACGGATAAAATTAAGTTGATTACTTACAATCAATATACCCGCAATCAAAACAACGGCTATCGAAAACTGCATTACCACTAAACCTTTTCGCAGAAAGACACCTGTTGGCTTTGATTTAAAAGATCCTTTCAGCACATCACCGGCTTTATAAGCCGTAATAAAAAAGGCTGGATAGATTCCAGAAAATATTCCAATCAGAATAGTTGTTATAATAAGGAAGATGACCAGCATGGGTGAATCAAAAAGATGAAGTTCTTTCCCAGTTAAACCCGCAAACACCGGTTTCAGTAATGAGCAGAATATAATGGCTGCCAGCAATGAAGAGAGCGCCACCAGTACCGACTCTGTAATATGTTGCCCGATAAGATGAATTTTGGTTGCGCCCAAAACTTTTTTTACGCCCGTTTCCTTGGCCCGGCTTAAAGAACGTGCCGTTGCCAGGTTCATATAATTGATGGCTGCAATAAGCAGGATAAACAAACCGATAGTTATAAAAATATAGATATTGTTCATATTCCCGGTTGCTTCGATTTCGTACCGGAGATTTGATTTTAAATGAATATCGGTAAGCGGTTGCAGATGGAGAAAAAAACTATTGCCTGGCGCACGGTTATTTTGCGGAACATTCCTGGTAAGAAAACTTTCAAGCCCAGCTTCCAGTTTTTGATTATCGTTTTTATTTTTCAGCAGCAGGTAGGTATAATAACTGCTGTTATCCCAGCCGTCGGGAGTTAAACTCCAGGGATTAGCCGCTTCCATTGATTTAAACGATACCAGGAACTTAAAGGTAAAATGTGCATTCTTTGGCGGGTCGGCCATCACACCGGTTATATTGTATGTTTCACCCCTGCCGGTAGTATCATACAAAAAAAGTTTCAATGTTTTTCCTATCGGGTTCTCATTGCCGAAATATTTTTTAACCATTGATTCGGTAAGTATGATATTGAAAGCGGCATTTAGAGCTGTTGCTTCATCGCCATGTTTCAATCTGAAACTGAACACTTCAAAAAATGATGGATCGGTAGCCAGTATTCCGTCTTCAGAAAACTGTTTGGTACCGAGTTCAACAATGGCATCACTTTTATCAAGCCGCACTGCATTTTCAACCTGTGGAAAATCTTTTTTAAATGCTGCCGCCATTGGTACTGATGTCACGGCTTGCTTAAATGATTCAGCCTGGGTGATCACTTCACCTGTAACCCGGTAAATCCGATCAGACTTTTCATTAAACCTGTCATAACTCAATTCATCATTTACCCAGATGCTGATAAAGGCAAAGCAGGTAAGGCCGATGGTTAGTCCGAAAATATTCAATGCAGAAAACCCTTTGCTCTTGCTCAGATTCCTGAATGCGGTGGTAAAGAATTGTTTGATCATGATCGTTGTTTTATTCGGTCTTTAAACTGTTGACCGGATTAGAAATCGCTACTTTGATGGTATGAAAACCTACAGTAAGCATGGTGATGACCAACACCGCCAATGCAGAAAGTAAAAATGTACTCAGCTTCAACCCTTCCTTATAAGGAAATACGTCCAGCCACTTATGCATGAAATAATAGGCCACGGGGAATGCAATCACACAGGAAAGCAAAACGAGCAACACAAAATTCTTTGTAATGAGCGAAACAATATGTGTAGTGCCTGCACCCATCACTTTGCGGATACTGATTTCTTTTCTTCTTTGTTCTGTTGTAAATGCAATCAGTCCGAGCAAACCCAGGCAGGTAATAATTATTGTAAGGGTTGAAAAGCTGGTAAATATTTTTCCTCTTTTTTGATCAGCCGCATACTGCGAGTTAAAATCTTGGTCCAGGAATTTATATTCAAAAGCGAGTTCAGGAAAAATAGTCTTCCAGGTTTTTTCTATTGAGTTTATTGTTGCAGGAATATTGGCTGCTGCAAGTTTAACCTGTACCACACGGCTGTTTGGCCGGTAGTTCAACAACAGTGGAGATATTGGATTATAAAGAGATTTCACATGAAAGTCTTTGATAACACCCACCACTTCAAGATATCGTCCTGTTGTATCGCCGGGAAATTTAACCCGCTTGCCAATGGGTTCATCCCAACCCAGGTCTTTAACCATACTTTCATTAACAAGCATGCTGTGCAGGGTATCAGCAAGGCCGGTGAAGTTTCTGCCCTTCACCAATTTTATATCTAAATTACCAAGATAGTTTTCATCTATACCATAGGTGTCAATTCCTTTTTCAACAAAACCGGTTTTGGATTCTACCGAGAACAAATTGAAATTAAGGTCGCCACCCGGCGAAGCCTGTGCAGCACTCACTGAAATGATGCCGGGATTTTTTCGTATCTCATTCTGGAAAGATGAAACCTTTCCACGCATATCGCCATTGCCATTTGCAGCCACAGAAAGTACATGTTCTTTATTAAAGCCAAGGTCTTTGTGCTGCATGTATTGTAATTGGTTGTACACAACCAGCGTACAGATGAGCATCACCATTGAAATAGAAAACTGTATAACCACCAATGTTCTTCTCAGCACCACGTTGCTGGAGCTTTTTGCCAACGTGCCTTTCAGCACGGTAAGCGGCTGGAATTTTGCCAGGTAAAATGCAGGATAACTGCCACCCAATAAACCAACAAATAAAACAATGGCAAAAAGGATCAATAAAGTTGTAAGGTTAAACAGTGATCCAAACGAAATAAATTTTCCGGAAAGCGTATTGAAAAACGGCAGCAGGAAATAAATAGCCACCAGGCTTATCAACAGAGAAATGATTGTAAGTAAAACAGATTCAGATAAAAACTGTGCAACCAATTGCGATTTTGTTGAGCCCGCCACTTTTCTGATGCCGATCTCCTTTGCCCTGCGTGCCGAACGGGCCGTAGCCATATTCATATAATTGATACAGGCAATAATGAGCATGAACAAAGCGACTGCAGAGAATATCCAGATATAAGACATGCTGCCCAGTTCTTCGGGCTCGCCCTGCATATCGCTGTGCAGGTGAATGGATGTGATGGGTTGCACCCCATAATGAATTTTGATATTGTACTCTGCAAAAATTGGAGCCATGTATTTATCATACATGGGTAATAATTTTTTTGCAAAGGCTTCCTTGTTTGTATTGGGCCTGAGCAGTAAATAAGTAAAATAATTAAACTGACCCCAGCTATCACCAAAATCGGCTGGCAAAGTATTTACAGAAATCAATCCATTAAAAATGATGTGAGAGTTCTTCGGTACGTCTTCAACTACAGCGGTGACCTTAAATGTTTCACCAAAGTTGTTCTGCAAAGATTGACCAACTGCAGTTTTTCCTTTACCATAATATTTTTCAGCCAGGCTTTTTGTCAATACCATGGAGTGTGGTGCCATCAAAGCTGTGGCTGCATTCCCTTCCAGGAATTTATGAGTGAATATCTGAAAGAGATTACTATCGGCATAAAATATTTTTTCTTCGTAAAACTCTTTGTCGCCGTGTTTATATTGTGCCCTGTCGGCATTTACAAAACGGGCAGATTGTTCCACTTCGGGATAATCCTTTTTTAAAGTTGGCGCTAGCGGGAATTGTGTGGAAGCCCATTTCATTTTATTCTCAGGTTCATTCACATAAGATACCACACGAAAAATCCGGTCAGCATTTTTATGATGTTTGTCATAACTCAATTCATCCATAACATAAAAAATGAGCAGCAGGCTGAACGTGATGCCGATTGCCAGTCCCAGTACATTTAATAAATTATAGCCCTTGTCTTTTTTAAAGTTGCGGATGGCTACCAGGAAAAGGTTTTTTATCATGTTATGTATGTTTATGGTTAAGGCCGAAAACTATTATTGTTGTTAATTTTATTTCTGCTTGTTCTGTCTTCAATGATTTTATAACAAACCATATTGAGACTACGTTATTCCGTTCGGAGCGACTTCACCGGGTTTGCAATAGCCGCTTTTATTGCCTGGAAGCTTACCGTAATTAAAGCTATCAGCAATGCAACAATACCTGCTGCTACAAATACCCACCAACTGATATTTACCCGGTATGCAAAATCTTTCAGCCAGTCGTGCATAAACCACCATGCCAGCGGAAAAGCTATAATGGCAGCAACTATAACAAGTTTTGCAAAGTCGCGGCAAAGCAACTGAACAATACTGCTTACATCGGCACCCATTACTTTTCTTATGCCGATTTCTTTTTTGCGGCGGGAAACAGTGAGCGTAGCCAGGCCGAATAAACCCATACAGGCTATAAACACAGAAAGGCCCGATGCTATTTTTACAATGGTACTGGTCCGCTGTTCAGCCGTGTATTGCACAGCAATAGATTCATCTAAAAAACCATAAGCGAAATCAGTATTTGGTGCTACTTCTTTCCATACTTCTTTGAGTATTTTTAAATTTCCCGAAATATTACCTGCTTTCATGCGTACCGAAAGACGTGGCTGTGGCGGAAATGCAAAACCAATATTTTCCGTTCTCCGGAAAACAGAATCAGGTGTCATCGTCATCATCAATGCCGATACAGGTGTATGGAGTGATTCAAAATTAAAATCCTTTACCACACCAATGATCTGTTGTTCAAAATTGCCGGGGAGTTTTTTTCCGATTGGATCTTTCAATCCAAATTCTTTTACAAATGCTTCATTTACGATGGCTGCATTGATAAAGTCAGATGTATTGTTCAGATCAAATGCTCTTCCTTCCTTCACTTTTATATTCATTGCCTTAATGAAGTTTGCATCAACAGCATTATACTGAAAACTTTTATACTCTTTCTTCTCATTGGTAAACCCCATGGTTACCCAGGGCGATTCTGCAAAACTGAACATCGAAACAGTTCCATCAATTGCTTCGGGATGTTTTAATAATTCAGTCCGGTAACGCTCTGCAAGCGGCAGCCCATCGGCACGGGGCAGGTTGGTTTGTACCACCACTACCTGGTCTTTATTATAGCCAAGGTCTTTGTTATTAAAGTAATTCATTTGCTGACCAATAACGATCGTGCAAACAATCATAGCGATTGATGCAGTGAATTGGCCTACAACCAATCCTTGTCTTAACCAACCCGAATTTGATTTTAACGAAAGCTTTCCTTTTAAAACTTCAACAGGTTTAAACCCTGAAAGAATAATGGCGGGATAAATTCCGGCGATTAATGCAATAACAATTACAAGCGAAATACAAAAGAGAATAAATGTAAGATCAAATTGAATTGTAAGTTCACGGGAAATAATCTGGTTGAAGGGGCTGATCAGTAAAAAAGAAAGCCCCAGGCCAATAATTACCGAAACAAGAGTGAGGAGAAAAGCTTCGCCCCAGAACTGGCGTACCAGTTGCTGCCTGCCTGCACCCATCACTTTTCGTACGCCAACTTCCATTGCCCTGGTTGATGAACGGCCAATGGAAAGCGTTATAAAGTTGATACAGGCTACCAGCAAGATCAATAAACCTATTGTAGCAAGTATATAAGAATATTTAGGATTACTGATGGGCTGAATACCAGCCGGCAATTTATTATTCAGGTGAATATCTGTGATGGGCTGCATGTACAGTTCAAAACCACCTTCACTGTAATCCTCTCCCAATGCCTGTTTCATCATGGCAGGGATTTTAGCGGCCAGTTGCGCAGGTTTTGCATCTTTCCGCAGCAGTACATAGGATTCGCCATATACATTGAACCAGCTTTGCTGTGCCCTGGGGCTGAATATTTTATTTACATTACTGTAACCGATGAGCATGTTATATTTTATACTGGATGCTTCCCGGGCATTTTCTGAAATGCCGCTTACAGTAAAGATTTCTTTTTCATCTCCCAGCACTATCTGTATATTTTTCCCGATGGCGGAACTATTGCCAAAATATTTTTTTGCTGTTGCCTTGGTAAGAATTACTGAATTGGTTGTGGGGAAAGGCATGGCCGGGCTGCCTTCTGTAAGTTTAAAATCAAATAACTGAAAGAAGGTTGAATCAACCATCATGGTATTCTCCGTAAAATCATTATTATCTAATGTAACAACCGGGTTAAAACTGTATAACCGGCAGGTGCTTTCAATCTCTGGAAAGTTTTTCTGCAGGGTTGGCGCCATGATGATGGGTGTAACCGTATTTACAAATTGCTGGTCTTCGTATTTTTCATCCTGCCACATACGGTAAATCCGATCCGATTTGCTGTGGAATTTATCATAGCTCCATTCACTACGTACAAAGAGCATGATCAATAAACAGCAAGTGATGCCCACGGCCAGCCCAAGGATATTGATAGCTGTATATCCTTTGTTACGGCCTAAATTCCTGATCCCTGTTTTGAAATAATGTTTCAGCATAGTTTTAAATTTATTTTGAACGTAATAATTTTATCCCGAACCTTATCGGGATTCCGTCACTCCGTCCGGAGTGATTTCACCGGGTTTGCAACAGCAGCTTTTATGGCCTGCACAGCTACTGTAAGCAGGGCTATCAGCAATACAATGGCAGCAGCTAAAACAAAAAGCCACCAGCTCATATTAATGCGATACGCAAATTCATTCAGCCATTTATCAAGAAAATACCAGGCAACAGGTGCTGCAATTACAAATGCAATCAGCACAAGTACAACAAAATCTTTGCTTAGCAATGTTGTGATGCTTGCAGTGCCTGCTCCCAATACTTTACGAACACCAATTTCTTTTATACGATGTCCCGTTATCAGAACAGTAAGTGCATATAAACCGATGCAGGCTACAAATATCGATAAGCCGCAAAAAAGAAATACCAGTCTCAGGAATTTTTTATCCTTGCTGTACAACCTGCCGATGTTCTCATCAACAAAGGAAAGGTTCAAAGGAATATTGCCGCCCATCGTTGCCCATGATTGTTCAATTTCATTTGCCGTACTGATGAGTTTACCCGGTTCGGTTTTTATAAAAATATTTTCAATTCTTGTTGGCGGGATATACATCACCAGCGGCCCTATCGGTATATGCAGCGTACGGAAATGAAAATCTTTTGCAACACCAATAATGACGCCCTCTTTAATTTCTCCTATCCGTAATTTTCTGCCAACCGGATCACCTGTCCATCCAAATGATCTTATTGCTGCTTCATTCACAATAATGGCGTCGGCCGAATCAGTGGCAAATTCCCTGCTGACGGGCCTTCCCTTTGCCAATTCGATGCTGAATGTTTCAAAGAAACCGTAATGCACGGCCTGGATATTCATTTGTACAGCACGGTCACGCTCTGCAATTGCATCAGGATAAATGGGGACCGAACCGATTGTCTCCCGGAATAAATTTCCAGCCATCGTTACTTTATCAACTCCCGGTTTCTTAAGCAATTCATTTTTTATAAAGCTGTACCTGTTCTGCAATTCATGCCCCGGCATTTCTATCCTGATCAGATCCGAAGACTCAAATCCAAGTTCTTTATTGTTGATATAGGCCGACTGCCTGTACATCACAATACTGGCAATGATGAGAATTCCGGAGATGCTGAACTGGGTTATGACAAGTGCTTTTTTAAATGATACGGCCGCCGGAACACTGAACAGGTTTCGCAAAGTAACAGCGGGTGAAAAAGCAGTCATCTGCATGGCAGGATAAATTCCTGCAAGTAATCCTATCAGCAAAGCAATGCAGAGGCAAACTGCAAATGCAAATGGCAATTGCTGATACGAAAACTGTATCTGAAAATTTGTGATCGCCGATATCCATCCTGTGGAAACTGAAGCCAGTACCAGCGCAACAGGTATGCAGATCATGGTTAAAATGACCGCTTCACCCATGAGTTGTGCTATCAGTGTTTTTCTTCCGGCTCCCATTACTTTTCGGATGCCCAGTTCTTTTGTTCTTTTAACTGCGGATGCAGAAAATAATGTCATGAAATTAAAAGCGCCGATCAGCAGGATCAAAACAGCGATGGCTGTTAAAATTTGAGATTGCTTTTTATTGCCTGTTGTAAAAGTTGCGTTCTCCAGTAATTCACTGGCAAAATAAATATCAGTTAAAGGCTGAAATACAAAAGTCCGTAAAGGAGCCACTGCTTCTCCACCATATTTTTTTATAAACCGGGGCATGTCCTGTTTAACTGTTTCCACATCAGCCCCTTCCTTTAAAAGAAAATAAGTAGGAAAGGTAACCCAGGTCCAGCTCTCCAGCGTTACCGGGTAGCCCACCGGAATTTTCCAGGTATCAAAGGATACGAGGAAATCGGGCTGCAGGTGTGAGCTTACCGGTATCGGTTCCATTACACCGGTAACCTGCCAGCTCACAGAATCATCTTTTAATATTTTTCCAATCGGGTCTTCATTGCCAAAATATTTGCTGGCCATTGCCTCAGATAATACAACAGAATTTGGCGACTTCAATGCGGTTGATGCTGCTCCGTATTTCAACGGGAAAGAAAATATTTTTAAGAATCCCGAATCAACATACAACACATTATTTTCATTAAAACGTTTGTCGTCGTATGCGATAATATGATTGTCGGACCGCCTGCATCTTATGGCTTCTTCCACCTGATCGTATTCTGCCTTTAATGACGGAGCAATAGGCGGCATAGTTGTGGCATAGTGCCTGATCTCGCCGGTACTGGCGGTTTTAACCTGGGTGGTAACACGATAAATGCGATTGGCGTTTTTATGAAACTTATCAAAGCTCCACTCTGTCTGCAGAAAGAGTGCAATGATTACAACACAGGCCATACCAATGGATAAACTGCTCAGTGATACAATGGAGAAGGATTTGTTTCTCCAGAGATTCCTGATGAGTATTTTCAAATAGTTAAAGCCCATATTTCAAATCATTTATTCGAAATTCTGTCATTCTGTCCTCAGCGACTTCACCGGGTTTGCTACCGCAGCTTTAATCGCCTGGTAACTTACCGTAACCAATGCTATCAATATTGCAACAGCGCCTGCAGCAATAAAAACCCACCAACCAATATTTACCCGGTACGAAAAATCCTGCAGCCATTTGCTCATGGCCCACCAGGAAACAGGTACTGCAATTACAAATGCAATCAATACCAGCCGTAAAAACCCTTTTGATAAAAGTGTAACCAGGTTAGGCACGGTAGCGCCCAATACTTTTCTTATACCAATTTCTTTGGTACGCTGCTCGGCCATATAAGTAGCCAGGCCAAATAAGCCCATGCAAGCAATCAAAATTGCCAGGATTGAAAATATCATCGCCACTTTTCCGGTGCGCTGTTCGGTGCGGTACATCTGGTCGAATGCTTCATCCAGAAAACGATAGCTGAACGGCATACCGGCAGCCATGGTTTTCCATTTACCTTCGATATTGCTTACCAGGTTCTTTACATTACCCGTACTTACTTTAAATGAAGCCAGTCCTGTGCTCCGTCCCAGTCTGAAACAAACCGGGCCAATGGGCCGGCGCAGCGATTCGAAATGAAAATTTTTAAGCACACCTATAATGGTATATACTTCCATTTCGCCAGACTGCATATCAGTGGGTATGTACAAAGTCTTGCCAAGCGGGTCATCATATCCAAGCAGGTAAGCAAAAGATTCATTGATTACAACGGTTGATGAATCTCCGCCAAAATCTTTTGAGAAAGCACGTCCTTTGCTGAACTCCATACCCAGGATATTGAAGTAATCATAATCCACCCGCCAGTTCTGCGCATTTAAACCTGCTTTACTGTCCATCACAGCTTCTTTCGAAAAAGTAATATCATTGCGGCTGCTTGATGATACAGGAAGATAACTGCTGTAAGTTCCGCCGGTTACGCCTTCCATTTTCAACACTTCATTTTTAAATGCATCTTTGTTTTGATCCAGTGCACCTGTACCATTTATAACAAGTACCTGTTCTTTCTTAAAGCCCAGCTTTTTGGTCTGGATAAAATCAAGCTGGCGAAAAACCACAACTGTTCCTATAATGAGTACAATAGAAGTAAAGAATTGAAAAACAACCAGCACATTTCTCAGGTTACTTTTCTTCATACCTGTTGTGTTGTTTCCTTTCAGCACAGCAATTGGCCTGAACTTTGAAAGGATAAATGCCGGGTATCCACCCGCCAGCAATCCAATCAGTAATGTAAATAACAAAAGCAACGGCAGCACTTTAAAACCCAGCAGGCTGCTGATGGATAAAGACTTTGCCGAAATATCATTAAACATCGGAAGTACAAGCCAGGCGATAACCAATGCGATGAGCAACGAAATAAAAACCATCAAGGTTGATTCGGTAAGAAACTGCGTGATGAGGGATTTTTTTCCGGTACCCAAAACTTTTCTTATGCCTACTTCTTTACCCCGGTTTGCAGAACGTGCTGTTGACAGGTTCATAAAATTGATACAGGCTATCAGCAGTAAAAACAAAGCTACAGCCGAAAAAATATACACGTACTGGATATTGCCATTTACTCCCAGTTCGGGATTTCGGTCGGAATAAAGATGAATATCAGTGAGCGGCATCAACGAGTAAACCAGTTTATTTCCTGCTTTCTCAAAATCATCCATACTTTTAATTTCCATAAACTGACTTGCCTGCGGCAGTACATATTTATTGATGACCTGCGTAAAATTTTTCTCAAACTCTTTATAATCTGTTCCGGGTTTCAGCAGTAAATAAGTCTGAAAATTATTGCTGAGGTAATTTCCAAAATCATAATCCACATTATCCATCGAAAAAATAAAATCGAAATTGAAATGCGAACTGTGAGGAATGTCTTTTATAACCGCCGTTACCTTATAAAGCTCCGTGTTTCTATCCCTTGTTTCAATTGTTTTACCAATGGCATCGGTTGAACCAAAATATTTCTTTGCTGTTGATTCTGTAATCACAACTGTATTGGGTTCATTCAAAGCTGTTTTGGCATCGCCTGAAACAGCGGGTAAAGTGAATACATCAAACAATGTTGAATCGGCATGTGCCACATTTGCTTCATCAATGAATTCGTTACCTTTCCTGATGAGTTTTGTTCCACCTGAAGCATATATCCGTACATATTCTTCCACCTGCGGATAATCCTTTTTAAGTGTTGGTCCCATGGGGTCGCTGCTTACAGTAAGCCGCATGTCGGTACCTCCAAAACGGATATCAGCATTAATACGGTAAATCCTGTCGGCTTTTTTATTATACCTGTCGTAACTCCATTCATCAATCACATACAATGAAATAAGCAGAAAGGACGCCAGGCCAATGGCCAGACCAAAAATATTAATGGCTGTATAACCTTTGTTACGCAGCAGCTGGCGAAATGCAATCTTGAAATAATTTTTTATCATGGTTATGATTTTTATTCTGTTCTTAAACTTTTCACCGGATTAGTCAATGCCGCTTTTACCGAATGAAATCCAACTGTACACAATGCAATAAACATCGTTACCAAAGCAGCAATAACAAACACATAGATCTGCACCGGAATACGGAATGCAAAATCCTGCAGCCATTTATTTGCTGCCCACCAGGCAAGTGGCGCTGCAATTAAAATGGCTACGCCAATCAGTTTTAAAAAGTTTGATGATACCAACATAGTGATGCTGCTCACTTTTGCTCCAAGCACTCTTCTTATTCCAATTTCTTTTGTGCGTTGTACAGTTGTGAATGCAGCCAATCCAAACAATCCGAGGCAAGCCAGCAAAATGGCAAGACCTGCTGCTACACTGAATAAAACAGATGTGCGTTGCTCGGCCTGGTACAATTTATTATAATCTTCATCCAGAAAATGATAATTGAAGGGGCGGTCAGGTACACGTTGCTTCCAAACCATTTCAAGGCTGCCCAAAGTTTCTTTTATATTATTGCCACTTATACGAACCATATAAGTACGTGAATAATTTCTGCCAAGAAACATCACTAATGGACCAATGGGATCATGCAGGCTGCTGAAATTAAAATCTTTAACTACACCAACCACCGGACCAGCCGAGCCCTTCTCAATTGTCTTACCCAGCGTCTGTTCCGGTGTCCATCCAATTTGTTTTGCCAATGATTCATTGATGATATATGGCTGTTGAAAGTTTGCATAATTGTTACTGGTGTCCATGATGCCGAAATCAGATTCCTGAAAATCACGTCCTGCAATCATTTGCATTTTCATGGTTTTGGTAAAATCAAGATCAACCGGCATGGCATTAAGTGATATATCATGCTTTCCCTTTTCATCCGTTGCAGTTATGCCATCTCCCCATTCAACATATTCAGGTGTTTCATAAGCAGCGGTAACAGCTTCCACTCCCGGTACTTTTGTAATAGCATCTTTAATATTCTGAAAATCCTTTTGCATCTTTCCTCCGATAGGCAATACAACCACATGATCCTTATCATAACCCAGATTCTTTGTCTGCATATAATTCATCTGCTGTAAAATGACAACTGTGTAAATAATGAGGAATATGGAAACCGCAAACTGCACAACAATCAAACTTTTTCGAAGTATATTATTACCGCCTGTAAATGTGAATCCTTTTTTCAGCACACCCATGATCTGTGTGCCAGATAAAACCAGGGCGGGATAAAGTCCGGCAAAAAAACTTACCAGGATGCAAAACACGAGCAATGCGATGATGGGGATCGGCTGCAACAACACATCCGTAGTAAACTGTTTACCGGTGATACTGTTGAAATAAGGAATCAAAAATATACTCAGCAAAAAAGCAAGTAAGGCAGCAATAAAAGTAATTACCGACGACTCGCCGATAAACTGCATAAACACCTGCCGCTTTGATGCACCCATCACTTTACGCATTCCTATCTCACCGCTGCGGCCGGTTGATTGCGCCGTAGCAAGATTGGTATAGTTGGCACAGGCAATAATCAATATCAGCAAAGCAATCACCAAAAACATATAAATGTATGTGATACTGCCATTGGGTTCAAAACCGGCAAGTGATGAATACAAATGCACTTTGGCCAATGGCTCTAAATTATAGGTGAGATAATTGCTTCCCTCCAAACGGGCTTCGGTTCTCACTTCTGCAGTCTGCATGTAACTGTTTACCTGCTGCTGCAGTTGTGCTATGCTGTTTTTATCACGTACCAGGAAATAAGTCACCCAGTTTGCATTCCACCAGGTTTCTTCTTTAACACCGTTTGATAAATTCAGAAACTGTGTAACGAAATCAAATTTCAGTTGTGAGTTTTGTGGTGCATCTTCGCAAACTGCCGAAACGGTCATATCCCTGCCGATAACATTCAGCGTTTTATTTACTGCATTTTCGGTACCAAAATATTTCTTAGCCATTGATTGGGTAAGAACAATCTTATCAGGAGCATCCAGTGCTGTGGATACGTTGCCTTCAATAAGTTTAAATGAAAATATTTTAAAGAAAGGATCATCTGCAAAAAGAACACGGGATTCATCAAAAACCTTATCGCCGCTTTTTATAACACTGCTGCTGATAAAAGTTCTTGCATATTCTTCAATACCCGGAAAGGTCCTTTTAAACTGCGGCCCGACTTTGGTTCCGGTTGTTGCTGTTGTATTTACAGTTTCAGCCTGCTTATACTCCATGGTCGCCCTTACGATCCGGTCAGCATTTGCATTGAACTTATCGTAGCTCAATTCATGATTGATAAAAACACCAATAAGCAGGCACGCAGCAAGGCCTACCGTCAATCCAAAAATATTGATGGCTGAGTATAATTTATTTTTACGCAGATTACGTAGTGCTGTTTTGAAATAATTCTTTATCATGATAAAAATTTTATTCGGTTCTAAGGCTTTTAATGGGATTAGCAACTGCTGCTCTGATGGAACGGTAGCCCACAGTCACCGATGCTATTGCAACACTGATAAGTATAGCAAATACAAAAACCCATACATTTATAGAAATACGGAATTTAAAATCCTGCAGCCAGCCATTCATCAGCCAGTAACCGATTGGGGCAGCTATTAAAAAAGCTACCAGTATAAGCCGGGAGAATTCTTTTCCAAACATCCAAAGAATATTCATTACACTTCCACCCAACACTTTCCTGATGCCGATCTCTTTAACTTTCTGTGCTGCCATAAACGAAACCATACCGTATAATCCCAGGCAGCCGATAAAAAGTGCAAGGAAAGAAAATACCTGTATCAGTTTCAGCATCAGGTCTTCACTTTCATAAAATGCAGCAATATGTTCATCCATAAATTCATATTCATAGATGGCATCGGGATTCATTTTATTCCATGTTTTTTCCATTGCAGCCAATGTAGCCGGTACATTGGCAAAGTTGATCTTTACAGCATAACTGAAATAGTTATTGCTGAAAGGTGTGATACATACTGCGTTAATATCCTCGAAAAAAGACCGATCGTGAAAATCCTTTACTACGCCAACAATCGGCCCTTTAATATCGCCATTAACGAGCAACGTTTTGCCCAACACCTCCTGCGTCGAAGTGATATTCAGTTTTTTTACAAATGTTTCATTCACTAAAAATTCCTTTGCACTGTCTGAGGAAAATAAGTTTCTGCCGGCAACCAGTTTTATTCCGAATGTTTTAATAAAATCCTCGTCACCAGCCTTTATACTTACCCTGAAGGGCTCTTCTTCCAGGTGATTATCATAGGTGGGTGTAGTATTCCAGTTATTATAAGAAGAAGGAGGAGAAAAGCAAAGCGACACATCCTGTACTCCATTTATCTTCTGCAATTCATTTTTAAGTGTTTTAGCTTTTTGTACAGGCGATGTTGCCGGTAACATTACAATTGCATCTTTATTAAATCCAAGGTCAGAGTCTTTGGAATAATGCATCTGCTGCGCTATTACTATCAGGGCGATGACGAGTAATTGTGAAATGGCGAACTGAACAACTATTAAACTTCTTCTTGTATTAAATCCGCCAATATTGTTTTGCGTGATCTTACTCTTAAGCGCTGCTATTGGTTTAAAGCCTGACAATATAAAACCTGGATAAGACCCTGCAAAAAATATAACAACAACCGCCAGCAGGGGAATAAACAATAACAGGCGCAAGTCGGAAAACAGGTCAATAGCCATTTGTATGCTGAACCATTTGTTTACGTAAGGCAACGCCAGATAGGATAATGCGATGGCAATAATCACAGCAGCAAAAGTTATTACAGCAGTTTCGGCAATAAATTGCCAGAAAAGATGTCCCTTATTACTTCCCAAAACTTTTCTTACGCCAACTTCCTTTGAGCGGTTAAGCGCCTGTGCTGTTGCCAGGTTTATAAAATTTACACAAGCAGTAATAATTAAGAAAAGGCCAATGAAAGATAATACCCATAGGTTCTTTTTTTCCATAACTCCGCCGTAGCGGGAATCAAAATGGATATTGGCCAAAGGCTGCAGTTTATAATGATGAACATTTTTACTGGTGGGCCTGTATTTTTTTACGTATGCAGGAAAAACAGATTCTACTTTTACAGGATCAACACCGGGACGAAGACGAACATAACAATTCATTACACTTTGAATGCCGCCCCAGGCATCGTCGCTGGCAAGCCAATCATCATAATCCTTTAGGGTGATATAAGATAAATACACTTCACATTTCTGGTCAGCGTTTTCAGGCAGATTTTTCAATATGCCTGTTACTTTAAAATCAATTTTATTTTCAAGGCGAAAAGTTTTGTTGAGCGCATCCACCGTGCCAAAATATTTTTTAGCAATCTTTTCGGTAATAACAGCCGTATTAGGTTCTGTTAATGCAGTTTTCTTATCTCCCTGAATAAGTGGAAAATAAAAAATATCGAAGTACTCAGATTCTGTAAATGCAACACCGGGTTCTTCCTTGAACTTTTTTTCGTCTGTTTCTTTTATAGTAATCAACAGCCCATCGTAATTTGCTATCCTTGCCACCTTATCGGCGTAATCGTAATCGTTCCTGAATGCTTTGCCCAGCGGGCTGGGAACACCTGCAGTATAGGAAACATTATCCCTGTGCTGCTCAGTTACTATGCGGTAAATTCTGTCAGCATCTGAATGAAAATTATCATAGCTCAGGTGAAATTTAACAAGGCTGAAAATAAGTATTCCGCAGGCAATGCCAATTGCCAGCCCCATCACATTTATTGTCATGTAAGCTTTGTTACGCTTGAGATTTCGGATAGCAATCTTGAAATAATTCTTTATCATGGTATACATTTATTCAGTTCTTAAACTTTTCACCGGGTTTGCCAATGCCGCTTTTATTGCCTGGAAGCTCACTGTAATTAAGGTGATTGCCAATGCAGCCGTAGCTGCCAATGCAAATACCTGCCAGCTTATTGTAACACGGTAATCATAGTTTTTTAGCCAGTTATCCAGGTAATAATATGCAACAGGAGCTGCTATTATGCAGGAGATAAATACCAGCAGCACAAACTCCGTTGAAAGCAGCCGCCATAAATTAAATACGCCTGCGCCAAGCACTTTGCGTATCCCTATCTCCTTGGTTCTTTGTTCGGTTACAAAACTTGCCATCCCAAATAAACCCAGGCATGATATTAAAATGGCCAGTATGGCGAAATAAGAAGAGAGTTTGCCTATGCGTTCTTCTGCGCTGAATTTATTTCCAAATTCTTCATCCACAAATTTGTAATCGAAAGGCACTGTTGGGGTATGTTTTTTCCACACCTGTTCTATCTTGCTCAGTGATTGTTTGGCATTTTGCCGAGGGTTGAGCCTGAACACCAGGTTATACATATTATCATAGCTGTCGGTATGGTATAAAGTTGGCCGTACCGGGTAAAAAGGCGACTCCTGCATAATATCATTTACCACCGCAATGATGGTAAAAGGTTCGCCATTCCATTTTAATATCTTACCAACAGGCTCCTGGAACCCCAAAAACTTTGCAGCCGATTCGTTAATGATGAACGCCGCAGAATCTGTTGCAAAATCTCTTGAAAAATCACGGCCGGATTTAATTTTCCATTTCACTGTTTTACCAAACTCATACGATACGGTATTGTTGGGAAAGTCAACCGCCAGGTTGGGATCCTTGCCTTCCCAATCAAAACCACCATTTGTATTCCACACCTGTGTTAACGGGCTGTTGGAAGCTGCCATCTCTTCAATGGCGCCGTTACTGATAAGTTCAGTTCTTACTGCATCATAATGTTGTCTTATCTCAGGTTCCAAATTCATACGGATTAACCCGTTGCGTGTATAACCAATGGGCCTGTTCTTGGCATGTTGTATCTGCTGATAAACAATCACGGTGCCGATGATCAGCATTACCGAAACAGTGAACTGCGTTACCACCAGCACTTTACGGGGAATGCTGGCGAATCTGCCAACACGAAATGTACCTTTCAATACTTTTAATGGTTTAAAAGAAGAAAGATATAATGCCGGATAACTGCCCGAAACCAATCCTGTTATAAATATAAATGCAAGACTGAAAAGCCAGAAAAACGGACTACTCCAGGCAATCTCAATTTTTTTGCCGGCAACCTCGTTAAATAATGGCAGGAATAATTTTACCAGCAGCAGGCATAAAACAAATGCAAGCAACACCACGAGATAGGATTCAGCTAAGAACTGTTTTATCAACTGCCAGCGCATGGAACCTATAGCCTTACGGATACCCACTTCCCTGGCCCGTTTTTCACTTCTTGCAGTTGCAAGATTCATAAAATTGATACAGGCCAGTATCAATACAAAAATGCCAATGATGGCAAACAACCATACATACTGGATGTTCCCCCCAACGTTCATGCCGTTCTCAAATTTATTGTAGAGGTTCCATTTACGCATCGGTTGCAGAAAAACCACCCATTCATATTTTGCTTCATCTTTACCTACATTGTCCAGTTTAGTATTTTTTATCTTCGCAGAAACTTTTGCCATGTCAGCATTATCTGCTATTTGTACAAACGTTTGAGAAAAATTACTGCCCCATGGTTCTTTCATTGTAGCAGCCCATGGATTTTGAATCAGCCACAATTCCCATGGCATCATTATTTGTACTTCCCTGAAAGAAGTATTGTCAGGCAGGTCTTTATACACACCGGTAACTTTCACATCATAGGTCCTGTCAACTTTTATGGTTTTATTAATGGGATTTTCTTTACCAAAAATGGATTCAGCTGCCGATGCCGACAGCATGATGGAATAAGGGTCCTTTAATCCGGCTCTTGTTCCATGCAGCATTTTAAGCGAAAGCATTTCAGGAGCATCCGGCTCAAAAAAGTTTCCGGTCTTTGTTATATGTTTATCACCAACGGTAAGCAGGTTACTGCCCGTCCATGATGACTGCACCACGTATTTAAAATCACTTCCGTATTTGGCCCGCAGTTCGGGCCCCATCAACCCGGGATTGGAAACCTGAGTTGATATTTTACCATTAAAATTCGCATGCTGCATCACCTGTGCAATGCGGTCGTAATTTTTATGGTACTTGTTATAAGAGAGTTCATCATTTACCCATAGGCCAATCATCATGGCTACGGCCATACCAACAGCAAGCCCGCCAATATTAATGGCGCTATATCCTTTGCTCTTAACGATGTTGCGCCAGGCTATTGTAAAATAATTTCTTATCATAGCTATACTTTTTATTCAGTTCTTAATGATTTAATCCCGAGCCATATCAGGATTCCATCACTCCGTCCGGAGCGACTTCACAGGGTTTGACATGGCCGCCTTTATTGCCTGGTAACTCACTGTCACAAATGCTATCAGCATGGATACCAATCCGGCTGAAACAAAAACCCACCACTCAATATTAATGCGGTAAGTGTACCCCTGCAGCCATTTATTCATGGCATACCAGGCAATGGGTGATGCAATAAGAAAAGCTATTAATACCAGTTTCAAAAAATCTTTTGATAATAAAGAAGCGATACCTGCGACACTTGCACCCAGTACTTTGCGTACACCAATTTCTTTTATACGGCTTTCGGCCATATACATGGCCAGGCCAAACAAGCCGAGGCAGGAAATAAAGATAGAAAGCCCTGCAAATAATGCTGATAATTTACCTGTACGTTGTTGTGATTTAAATTTATTAGCATAAGATTCATCAGCAAAAACATATTCAAACGGAAACTGGGCATTGTATTTTTTAAATATCGTTTCGGCTTTTGCAATATTTTGAGCTGCACTTTCTGCCGGGTTTAATTTAAAATGTATTACCTGGAAAAAATCAACTGACGGGCCGATGATCATGGTAGGGCTTACCTTTTTTTCAAAAGGAGATTCCAGAATAAAATCCTGTACAATGCCTATAACATGAAATTGCCTGTCACCAAAATTTTTAACGATCATTCCAATGGGATCTTTTACATGCATAGCTTTTACAGCGGCTTCGTTTAAAAGAATGGCTGTGCTGTCCGTTGGGTAATTATATATATCAATGTCCCTGCCCTGCAAAAGTTTAACGCCCATTGTTTTTACAAAATCTGCATCGGAACCCATTCTTACAAAATCAGTTTTTGCGTCAGCTTCAGTGCTGCCATCCCAGGAAAATCCCCAACTGTCGTTCCATCGTTGCGTTATAGGATTTACCGACCTTGACACAGAAACTGCTGCACCACTGCTTATCAGCTCCTGCCTGATGAGAGGATAATTTTTATCAGCATCTCCCTGCACAAATGTATAAACCAGGCTGTTGCGGTTGTATCCTGTATCACGGTCCTGCCCAAATTGTATCTGGTGACTTACAATGATGGTACTGATGATAAGAATAATTGCAAAAGAAAATTGCAGCACCACCAACACTTTTCGTGGAGTAACCAGGGCGTTTGCTTTTTTGAATGTTCCCTTTAAAACTTTTACAGGAGTAAATGATGAAAGATAAAATGCCGGGTAACATCCGGCAATTAAACCGGTGAATAAAACAAATGTTATTGAAAACAACCAAAACAACGGGCTGGTATAATCAACAAAGAGTTCTTTACCTGTTAACTGGCCAAAGCCCTGCAGGCTGAGCTGTACAAGCAAAAGGCCAATTATAAAAGCTATACATGCAATGATGATGCTTTCTCCTATAAACTGAAAAATTAAACCATTCCGGTAAGCTCCTGCCACTTTGCGGATGCCTACTTCCTTTGCACGTTTTTCACTTTGTGCTGTGGACAGGTTCATAAAATTAATACATGCAATAAGTAAGATCAGTATTGCAATGATTATAAAGAGATTTACCGTTTCAATCTGCCCGCCAACCAGTTTACCATTATCATCTTTTGAATATAAATGCAGCCTGCTGAGCGGCTGTGTAAATACCTGTGTTGTTTCCTTTGAATGGCTCCTGGTAATATTTTCTACCTTTTTATCAAATGCCGCCTGCGAAGCATTTGGCTTCAGCAACACAAACGTTGTTACAGAATTATTAGCCCAGTTATCATCATCCCAATCCAGCTTTGTCATAAATGCCCATGGCAACAGGTATTCAAAATCAAATGAAGTATTATTAGGCAAATCCTTAAGTACAGCCGATACGGTAAAATTCTCAACACTGTCAACCAGCACCGTTTTACCAACAGGATTTTCGTTACCGAATAATTTAATGGCAAGTTTCTCTGTAAGTACAATATTATAATTATTATTTAATGACTGGTCTGCATTGCCTTGTAAGAGCGGAAAATCAAACATCTTAAGGAAACTGCTGTCGGCAAAAGCACCACGTATATTTAAATGTTTTTCGCCGTTACTTACCAGGAAAGTGATGTTATTGTAACGGGCAGCATCTTCCACTTCGGGATAATCTTTTTTTAATGCCGTTGTCATCGCTTTTGGTGTCCGGTTCCATGAATGCATTTCTCCGTCAAACTTATCCCGGTTATACATTTGGTACAGTCTGTCAGTCTTTGTGTAAAAACGATCATAGCTTATTTCATTCTGCACCCATAACAAAATAAGTAATGCACTTGCCATCCCAATACTTAAACCAAGTATATTAATGGAAGAAAATACTTTTTTACGAAAAAGGTTGCGAAACGTGATTTTGAAAAAATTTCTGATCATAAAATAATTTTATTCTGCTCTTAATGATTTTATCCCGAACCATATCGGGATTCCGTCACTCCGCCCGGAGTGACTTCACGGGGTTTGCAACAGCAGCTTTTACAGCTTTATATCCCACAGTTATCCATGCGATGATGATTGATACCAGTACGGCAATGATAAATACACCTATCCCCATATTAATGCGGAAAACAAAATCCTGCAGCCAGTTCTTCATCATGAAATAAGCAAGCGGGGCTGCTATTACAAATGCAATGGTTATAAGAATTGTAAACTCTTTGGAAAACAGGAACACAATATTTGCAGAAGAAGCGCCCAGCACTTTCCGTATGCCTACTTCCTTTGTTTTTTGCACAGCCATAAAAGAAACCAGGCCATACAAACCCAGGCAGGAAATAAAAATGGCAATGCCTGCAAATATTTTGTAAAGAAGGGCTAGCTGATTATCCTGCTTATAAAACTCAGCAACAGTTTCATCCATATACGTACTAGTAAAAGCATATTCTGGCAAAAACTCATCCCAGGCTGCTTCTACCTGCGCCTGTGTTTTTTTGAGATCAGATGTTTTTAGTTTTACACCGGTAACCCAATAAAACTGTCTTCTTTCAGCAATTAACAGCGGATGAATATCTTCTTTTAGAGAACCTATTTTAAAATCCTTTACAACACCTACAATTGTTTTCCAATTCTTCCCTCCCCCCAATCTTATCTCTTTGCCAAGAGCCATTGCAGCATCTTTTATACCGAGTTTTTTTGTCAGCATTTCATTAACTACCACTTCATTTACAGTGTCACTTGCCGAAAAGCCCCGGCCGCTGACCATCTGTAAGCCGTAAGTTTTAAAATAATTTTCATCAGCAAATTTTAAATGCACGCCAAAATCCTCATCGGGTTTATGGTTATACGCAAAATTGGTTACCCAGTTATTGCCTGATGAAGGGACATCGCTGCTGAAACTCACTGCTTCCACACCCGGCAGTTGTGTTAATCTGGCGGCAAATGCTTTTTGCCTTGATTGAGCAGCACTGTCGGTATTTGAATTGATGATCAGCAGTGCATCTTTTACAAAACCCAGGTCGGCATTTTTTACATAATTCATTTGTGTTACGGCAACAATGGTACCTATGATAAGTATCTGAGAAATGGCAAACTGGGCCACCACCAATCCTCTCCTCAGTGAAATACCACCAACGCTGGCTGAAGTGATTTTATTTTTTAATGCCAGCACAGGTTTAAACCCCGATAAGATCAACGCAGGATAAAGACCTGCAAACAGTGTAACCACTATACTAAGCCCGGTTAAAAATAAAATCGTCTCCAGGTTTAAAAATCCAAGTGACTCTTCAATTGATGCAATATGTTTTATAAACGGCAGACATAACAGCGCAAGACCTGTTGCCAGTATTACTGATGCAACAACTATAAAAGCTGTCTCACCCATTACCTGCCCGAACAATTGTCTGCGGAAGCTTCCCAGCACTTTTCGGATACCGATTTCTTTACTTCTTCCCACAGCCTGGGCCGTTGACAGGTTAATGAAATTAATGCAAGCCATGATGATAATGAATAAAGCGATCAGGGATAGTGTCCACAAAGTTGACTTCTCTGTAACATGGTCGCCAAAAGAATCGAAACGTTTATCAAAGTGAATGCTGCCAAGCGGCTGCAATAAATTTGTGCGGACATTTTTTGAATCCGTCTTATAGTGTTTTTTGCCGAATGCCAGCAACTGGTTGCTTACCCTATCGGCTGTTATACCCTTTGGCAACAACATGTATATCTGAAAATTGCTGGTTGTGTTTTCCCAGTTTGCTGAATAAAAATAAGTAGCCGAACTTGCTTTGGCAGTTTCATAAGATGATACAATCCTTAGTTCAAAATCGGTGTTACCGGGCACATCTTCCAGTATTCCTGCAATCTTTACAGTAGCAGCATTGTCCAATTTTAAAAATTGTCCCGTTGCAGTTTTCCAGTCGCCAAAATATTTTTCAGCCGTTTTTTTGGTAAGTACTGTAACGTTCGGATCTTTCAAAACATCTGGAGAACCAATAAGCCATTTATATTTAAATACTTTAAAGAATTGCGGATCTGCAAAAAAGAAGCCCTTACTTTCTATAAATTTTTTCTCGGGCAGGGCATTATTTTCATTAGCACCTAACACAGTTACCTGGCTGCCGGGGCTGGATAAAATGGCCCCGCTTGTTATATCCGGTATATCAGTACGTAGTGCTTCCAGTGCAGGGAATGGTATCCCCGAAGTTTGGTCTAGCCCCGCCGGTGTTTTATCTTCTGTTACAACCCGGTAAATATTTTCATAGCCGGGCTGAAACCGGTCATAGCTTAGTTCATATTTTATTACCGTAAATAATAAAAGGCAGGAAGCAATGCCGATGGCAAGGCCGGCAATGTTTATGAATGAAAAAGCTTTGTGCCTTTTTAAATTCCTGATTGCAATTTTAAAATAATTCTTTATCATGGTTATACTTTATTCTGTTCTTAATGATTTCATCCCGAACCATATCGGGCTTCCGTCACTCTGTGCGGAGTGACTTCACAGGATTTGCATTTGCCGCACGTATTGCCTGGAAACTGATGGTAACAAATGCTATTACTGCTGCAATAACTGCTGCCAGCAAGAATATCCACCAGCTAAGTGTTATCCGGTAAGCAAAATCCTGCAGCCAGTTATGCATTACATACCAGGCAATAGGTGTTGCAATAATGATGGCTATGGCAACCAGTTTTAAAAAATCTTTTGATAAGAGCGTTACAATACCCGTAACACTTGCACCCAATACTTTTCGTACACCTATTTCCTTGATGCGCTGTTCGGCACTGAAAGTTGCCAGTGCAAATAATCCCAGGCAGCAGATAAGTATGGCTATTAAAGTGAAGTAAGCAACAATGGAAGAAAGTCTTGACTCGGCAATATAATTTTTTTGAAAATCCTCATCCAGGAAACTGTATTCAAAAGGTTCGTTGGGATTTAATTTATGCCAGCTTGTTTCAATTGTCTTGATTAAAGCACCAATATCACCTGGTTTTGCATGTACCATCAAATAATTAAATTCACTGTCGCCGCCAAGGTTATATCCGTATGGCGTTATCGGAAGATGAAGATCTTCAAAATGAAAATCTTTTAACACACCTACTATTTCAAATCCGTAATTAGTACCCTGGTAATCGAAAAATACTTTGTTACCCACGGCTGACTGTGCATCACGGAATCCAATTTCTTTTATCGCTGTTTCATTTAATACCACCCGGTAACCGGTGTCGGCAGGAAATTCTTCAGAAAATAAACGTCCTGCAACAGGCTCTACTTTCAATGTACGCAGGTAACTTACATCTACTGTGTTCATGCGTGTACGTTTTCCATCACTCATGGTTTGCCCTTCTTTATAAAACAGGTTATCACTCGGATTAAAAATGCCAGGGTTGTAGTAAGATGCACCAACACTCTCTATCTGCGGTTGTCTTGCCAGTTCAGCTTTTAACGAAGGATATATTTTTTTTGCTTCTCCGCTACGCAACGGAATAATAAGTTGCCGGTCTTTTGCAAATCCAAGATCGGCCGAACGTAAAAAGTTCATTTGGTTTGAAATAACCACAGATGCAATGATGAGCACAACCGAAATAATAAACTGAAATACAACAAGCCCTTTTCGTAAAGACACGACAGCAAGCGAATTACTGAGTTTTCCTTTTAATACCTTAACCGGTTTAAAAGATGATAAATAAAATGCAGGATAACTGCCTGCAAGCAAACCTGCCAGCACTGCAACTGCAATAAATGCAATAAGGGTCAATCCATCCTGGAAAAAAGACAGCGTCAGATTTTTTCCGGACACGGAATTAAAAGCCGGCAATAAAAGCACAGTGATAGTAACTGCAAATACAAAAGCTATCAGGCTCATCAGTATTGATTCGCCCAGGAACTGACGTACCAGTGAACCTTTTTCCGCACCCAATACTTTGCGGATCCCCACTTCGGCACTGCGTTTGGAAGAACGTGCTGTAGAGAGATTCATGAAGTTGATGCAGGCAATCAATAAAGTAAACAATGCAATGGAAGCTAGAATATATAAATAAGTCATGCTGCCAGATGGCGTTACATCGCTATCCATTCCAGAACGCAGATGAATATCTTTTAACTGGGTTAGAAATTGTTTTTTGTCAAAACCCATTGCCTTCAGATCGTTTCCTGCATACTTATCAATAAATGCCGGAAACTGAGCCTGAAGTTTTTTTGTATCGCTGCCAGGCTTCAGCTGCAGGTAGGTAAAGAACATGTTATTGGTTGCAAAGCCGGTTCCATTCCTTGCTATATAATTTTCAATTTCCCCGCCTTTCATGGAGAGGAAAAACCTGCCATCAATATGTGATGGTTGCACATTTGGTTTAAAAACACCGGTAACTAAAAAATCATTATCGCCATTTGTGCTGCTGCTGATATGGATGAGCTTATTTAATGCAGGCTGGTTGCCAAATATTTTTTTTGCAATTTCTTCTGAGAGTACAACTGTATTGGGATTATTGAGTGCGGTTGACGGATTACCTTCAATAAAGTTATAGGTAAACATCCTGAAGAAAGTAGAGTCTGCCATGAAACCCCTTGTTTCATAAAATGATTCTGGCGTTCCGCCTTTTTCACTGTACTGCAGTAAGGTTTTGTCTTCGGCAAAAAGCCCCATCAACCTGGTTGTTTGAACAACTTCCGGATATTCCTGCTGCATGGCCTTGCCCATGGGAGCCGGTGTGTTAGGCATTTTATTTTCCTTACCCTGCTGAATAAATATGGTTCCAAGCTGATAAATATTATCACCGCTCTTCTGGTATTTATCGTAGCTTATTTCATTAGTAATGTATAATGTTATCAGCATACAACAGGCAAGACCGGCGCTGAGCCCGAAAATATTAATGAACGAAAAGAATTTATTTTTCTTCAGATTCTTCCATGCAATTTTAAAATAAGAACTTATCATGGCTATACTTTAATTTTTAACTGGTGTTTTCATGGCGGTGATAAAACCAATATGTTTTTTTCTCTTATCTTATCATCACAACATTATATTTTCAATTACAGCCTGTCCATCAAGCATACGTATGATGCGGTGGCTGTACCTGGCATCATGCTCGGAGTGCGTTACCATGATCACCGTTGTTCCTTTTTCATTCAGATCGGTAAGCAACTGCATTACATCATTACCGTTTGATGAATCAAGATTTCCGGTAGGCTCATCGGCCAATATCAGCTTGGGATTATTAACCACAGCTCTTGCCACGGCAACCCTTTGCTGCTGACCACCCGAAAGCTGCTGTGGGTAGTGGTTACGGCGATGCATGATCTGCATCTTGTCTAAGACCTCTTCCACTCTTTTTTTCCTGTCGCCAGATTTAACGCCTGTATAGATTAATGGCAGCTCAACGTTTTCAAAAACAGTTAACTCATCAATGAGATTAAAGCTTTGAAAAACAAAACCGATGTTGTGTTTTCTCAAGTCAGCTCTTTTCCTTTCATTAAAATGAGCCACTTCGGTTCCGTTAAAAACAAAACTGCCGGCATCAGGGTCATCCAGCAAACCCAGTATATTCAGTAATGTTGATTTGCCACAGCCAGAAGGCCCCATAATGGCAACAAACTCACCTTCCTTTACATCTATCGAAAGTTTGTTTAAGGCAACAGTTTCCACCTCTTCGGTGCGGTAAATCTTTTCCAGTTCAGAAATCTTTATCATGGTTATCTTTTAAATTTTAAAAATATTTTTTATAACTTTGTAAACGGATTCATCAGCATATCATAGGAAGCATCTATGTCTTCCACAAATTGCTGCGGCGGAATATCTTTTATAGCTTTTTTATTTATTACTGAACAGGCTTTGGTATTCGTACCACAAGCTTTCAAATTGCTGTCATTCAGCGTTGAAAAACAAATGCCTGCTAATATCAATATACCTGCTAAAAGAAATTGCTTTTTCATAATCCTGTTTTTTTTGATGAATTATAATTTGTTTATTCTTTCTTTAAAACCAGTTCCTGCATGCTTCCATAATTCTCATAGCTTGATGTCACTACTTTATCTCCAGGCTTCAATCCCTGCATCACTTCATAATAATCCGGGTTCTGTCGGCCCAGTTGTACATCAACCTTGTAAGCCACATTTCCGTTTTCGGCAACTTTAAATATCCAGTTACCGCCGGTTTGCTGGTAGAAACCACCCTTGGGTAAAAGCAATGCAGTGGTTTCATCACTCAATGCCAGCCTTATCTGTAAGGTTTGTCCACGGCGTATTCCCTGCGGAACCGAATCCTTAAATTCCATATCAACCTGGAAACGGCCATTAGTTACCTGCGTAAATACTTTTTTAATGCTCAGTTTGTAATTCTTTCCTGCAAAAGAACATTCTCCCATCAGTCCGTTAAATATCCTTGAGATATAGTGTTCATCAACATCCACCCTTACTTTAAATCCACTCATCACATCTATTTGTCCAAGACGCTCTCCTTTGTTCTTCGACTGGCCAATTTCAGCATCAAGCGATGTAAGTTGTCCATCAACAGGAGCCCTTACAATCAGGTCACCCACTTTTTTCCGCATTACCTGTAATGCATTTTGTGTACGGGCAAAAGACTGGTTAGCCTGGTCCTGTTCCAGGCGTGAAGAGACTGTATCTTTTTTCAGTACTTCATCGGCCAGTTTTTTCTTTTCCAACTGGTATTTATAATTATTTTCCGATTGCCTGAATTCCTGTCCGCCAATCACTTTTTCGTCGTACAACTTTTTATTCAATTTATAAATGCGTTCAGCTTCCTTTAATGCATTATCAACATCGGTACGCTGGTTTAATTTACCAATCGTATTTTGCTGTGCCGCATTACGTGATATCTGCATTTGGGTAAGCAGGTTAAAAACAGAAGTTTCCTGGTTAACCAGGCTCAATTCAAGATCTGTATTACTGAGACGAAGTATGGGCTGATCTTTTTTCATGATAGTGCCATCTTCTACAAATTTTTCTTCCACCCTTCCTCCTTCTAACGCATCAAGGTATATAGTTGTTACAGGAAGCACCACACCATTCACCGGAATAAATTCCTGGAACGTGCCCTGCTTAATTTCACTGATGGTGATCCTGTCGGTATTCACATTCAATTTAGAATTACCTGAAGTAAAATACCAACTGGCAAAAACCAGCGACAACAAGGCAACAATACCAACAACCATCATGATCCGTTTTTTACCCCATCCTTTTTTTGCAATTACTCTGTCCATACCCTGTTATTATTATTGTATTTAGATTATCGTTTTTTTGGCCTGTTGTATATATATATGTATCTAATTCCTGTACTACAAGCCATTCAAAGCTGTGCCATAAACTAAAAAACTGGTTATCAATGTTTTAAAAATATTCTATGCATTAAACTGTTCGCTTTCGATACAGGAACTGTCCGCTTTTGATACAGTTTTCAGCCTATAGATATTTCCGGTACTGTCTTGCCCTGCGGTTACGTTGAATATTCCATAAATCAGCTGTATTTAAAATACGGCGCTCGTTTCTTTTGTAATCAGGTACTAAAATTTCTTTTATTTCTGATGTAAGTCTGATGATCTCTTCCTGGTTAACAGGAGATAAAAATCTTGATGACTGCATTTTCATGGCTTTTGTTTTTTGATTTTTATAAAATATTTTTCAATTATCTTTTACTAAACGACGTGCCAAAACCTAATGCACTGTTTTTCAACATACTGAAAAATTGCTGAAAATAAAACTGTACGTTTTTGATACAAACGATATCCGTTTTTGATACATTCCTTTACGTTTACAATTATTTATGAAATTTCACTAACAGAATAATTTTAAATATGCTATACTTGTGCCGTGATCAGAAAATAAAAAGACATGATTTTAAAAAATACCAGGATATTGGTTATTGATGATGATACAGATGTGCTTACTGCTGTAAAACTTTTATTAAAGACTGAAGTAAAGGAAGTGGTGACAGAAATAAATCCTGAAATGATTCATTCTTTGCTTTCTTCATCCAGGTTTGATATTGTTTTACTTGATATGAATTTCAAGAGCAGCATCAACACCGGTAATGAAGGCATTTTCTGGTTAAAGAAAATAAAAGAGATAGATCAGCATATTTCTGTTATCATGATAACTGCTTACGGAGATATTGACCTGGCCGTACGTTCATTAAAGGAAGGTGCAACAGATTTTATTGTAAAGCCCTGGCACAATGAAAAGTTATTAGATGCGATCAAGGGAATACTCAAAACAAAAGGAAAAGTAATATCAGATATACCTGTCAGCAATTCATTCAACATCGGTAAAGAGATCATTGGCGGGTCGGAAGTGATGAGTGATATTTTTTTTAAGTTAGAAAAGATAGCCCCTACCGATGCAAATATTTTTATCCTTGGCGAAAACGGCACCGGAAAAGATCTGATCGCCAAAGCCATTCATGAAAATTCGTTGCGTGCCGATAAGCCATTTGTAAAAGTGGATGTAGGCGCATTGACAGAAACGCTTTTTGAAAGCGAACTGTTTGGCCATAAAAAAGGATCGTTTACCGGAGCAGGCGAAGACCGTGCCGGCCGCTTTGAAACTGCAAACGGCGGAACATTATTCCTGGATGAGATTGGCAATATTTCCATGCAACAACAGGCAAAGCTGCTGAGTGTTTTGCAAAACAGGCAGGTATCCCGTGTTGGCAGCAATGTACCGGTAAATATTGATATACGCCTGATATGCGCCACCAACCTGCCTATTGCAGAACTGGCCGATGAAAGCCGTTTCCGTAAAGACCTTATTTACCGGATAAATACAGTTGAGATACTGGTGCCGTCGTTACGTAAAAGAGCAGCCGACATTATGATACTGGCCAGGCATTTTGCACAGGTTTATGCTGCAAAATATCTTAAACCTGTTCCCGGCTTTGATGCAAAAGCGATAGATAAATTAAATCATTATAATTTTCCGGGCAATGTAAGAGAGCTGCAATACACCATGGAAAGGGCAATCATCATGTCGGATGGAGAAATGCTTTCAGCAGACGACCTTATTTTTTCACCCATTGAAAATGCGGTGCATGAAGCAACAGAAATAAAAGATATGAATCTGGGTGTTGTAGAAAAAAACACCATTTTACGGGTGATAGAAAAACATGGCGGCAATATTTCAAAAGCAGCAAAAGAGCTGGGCATAACCCGTACAGCTTTATACCGCAGATTAAATAAGTATGAACTTTAAAAAATACGACTGGAGTTTAATACTACGCATAGTATTGCTTTTTGCAACACTCAGTACAGCCGCATTCCTGCTGGCAAACGGTTTTTATATTTTTGTGGTACTGGTATTGGCTGTAATTATTTTCCAGGCAATTGACCTTTACCAGTTCAGTAACAAAAGCCGTAAAGAGCTTGAACAATTTGTTGAATCGGTTCACTACCGTGATTTCTCCCGGCACTTCGACGAAAAAAATGCACCGGTTGCTGTACAGCCCATGCGTAAAGGCTTCAACGAGATCAACAGCACATTCAAGATCATCAGTAAGGAAAGGGAAACTCAGTACCAGTACCTGCAGAAGATACTGGAACTGGTTGACACAGGAATCCTTTCTTACAACCACAAAGAAGGGGATGTGATGTGGATGAACGAATCATTAAAACTTTTGTTGAATATCCCTTACCTGAAAACCATTCATTCGCTTGAAAAGAGAGATGAAGTTTTATTCAATGAGATTGTTGCCCTGAAACCAGGTGAAAATAAAGTTGTATCCATTACAACCGATAAAAACAGTTTGAAGGTTTTATTATCGGCAACTGCTTTTCAAACAGAGGGTAAAGTATATAAACTGGTGGCTTTTCAGAATATCAATGAAGCGCTGGATGAAACCGAATCGAAAGCATGGCAGAAACTGCTTAGTGTGATGACACATGAGATCATGAATTCGGTTGCACCTATCTCTTCGCTGGCTGATACCTTGAAGAACCGGCTACAGTCATCTTTAAAAGAGCTGAACAATAATTCGGGATCGCTGGATGACCTGGAACTGGGTATTGATACCATTAAAAAAAGGAGTGAAGGTTTATTAAAATTTACTGAAACTTACCGTAACCTTAATAAAATAACAACCCCCAATGTAAAGAAGATATTTATAAGGGATATGTTTGAAAACCTGCACCGCCTGATGGAGCCAACACTTGAACAAAAGAATATTGAACTGGATATCATTTTAAAAGATCCGGATCTTGAACTTGAGATTGACACCAACCTGGTTGAACAGGTACTGATCAACCTCATATTAAATGCAACAGATGCAGTAAAGGAAGCCGAACATCCACGCATTCTGCTTTCAGCCTACATTACAAGTAATAATAAAACAGTTATCAAAGTAGCTGATAACGGCGTTGGCATATCGGCAGAAGTGATGGAGAAAATTTTTGTTCCTTTTTTCAGCACCCGCAAAACAGGCAGCGGCATCGGCCTCAGCCTTTGCAAACAGATCATGATGCTGCACAAAGGAAATATAAAAGTTCAGAGTGTTGTTGGTGAGGGAACTGCTTTTTCGCTTTTCTTTTAGTGCTGAGTTTATAATTGATTCTTTTTTGCTGGCGATGTTCGCCTGGTGCTTGCCGCCGCCTTGTCTCCCGACAAGCGGCACAGAAGCAATTTTGAGCCATTGCCACTACTCAGGATAAGCTGTTTTCATTAAATTAATGTATGAAAATTATGTGTAGTTTTATACGGCTGTTATGCCGCTTGTCGGGAGACAAGGCGGCGGCGCTCATGTGGATGGAGTTGGCTTACGGGAGGTTGTGGAACACCCACGTGGGCAAAAACACTTCTCAGTAATTATAAAGCTTTTCAGTAAACAAAAAAAATCCTGCCGAAGCAGGATTTAAGTTTTTAACATCTTATCAGAAATTATTCATCGATATTTATTTTCTGCATACGCGGCACAAGGAAATGCATGATCAGCCAGCCTAATAAGTAAGCAGCCCCGCAGATAAAGAACATGATATAATAGCCGGTTTGAATCTGGCCAATACTTTCATAATACACAAACATTCTTTTTTGTACCAACATTGATAATAAAATTCCGCCCAAGCCACCAAACATACCCCCAATACCGGTTACGGAAGCAGTTGCTTTCTTAGGAAACATATCACTTACTGTAGTAAATATATTGGCGCTCCAGGCCTGATGGGCTGCTGCCGCTAAACCAATAACTAATACAGCGAGCCACATATTTACTTCTCCGGCCATTTGGGCAAACACAATGGGTAATACACAAAAGGCATAAATCAGCATGCTGGTTTTACGTGCTTTAAATACCGGCATTCCTCCATTTATAAACTTCATGGGTAACCATCCTCCGCCAATACTTCCAATGCTGGAGATGATATACACGATGGCAACGGGCCACATAATTTCCTTACTCGTTAAACCGTATTGTTTAATTAAAAAATCGGGTAACCAAAAAAGGTAAAACCACCAAACCGGGTCGGTTAAAAACTTTCCTATGGCAAAAGCCCATGTTTGTTTAAACTGCAGCAGTTTAAACCAGGAAACTTTTTCCTGATTAACTTCATTCTCATCCAAATCACTATGAATATACTCATATTCAGCCGTTGCCAGTTTCTTTTGTTTTGCCGGTATTTCATAATAAATAAACCATAGTATCAGCCATACAAAACCAATAATACCGGTTAAAATAAAAGCCCATTTCCATCCCCATGTTTCGGCAATCAATGGAACCGTCAGCGGGGCAATAATGGCCCCTACGTTGGCACCGCTGTTAAAGATGCCGGTTGCAAATGCACGTTCCTTTTTAGGAAACCATTCTGCAGTAGCTTTAATGGCCGCAGGAAAATTTCCGGATTCGGTAACACCCAAAAACACCCTGGCCAAACTTAAACCGGCTGTTCCTGTGGCGAATGCATGGCAAACCGCCGCTACACTCCATAATCCGGTTGCAAGTGCATAACCGATCTTTGTTCCCAGTTTATCTATCACTCTGCCTGCAAACAACATACCTACAGCATAAGCAATTTTAAAAGCTATTTCAATATTGGCATAGTTGGCTGCTTCCTGTACTGCATTCCATTCAAATGCTTTTGCTATGTATGGTTTAACGAGACTGATGACTGCCCTGTCGAGATAATTTATTGTGGTTGCAAAAAAGATTAACGAGCAGATCGTCCACCGGTATTTGCCAATTTTTTCCATATTCATATAGCCTGGTTTTATTTGTTTTTCCAATCGTTAATTATTTTCATCACTTTCTTTGTTTCGGCGGTAAGCAGGTTGTACTGTTTATTATCCATTATATATTTACTGACCAGCTTACTCCCCATGCCAACGGCACAAACACCGGCATTAAACCAACCGGCAATATTTTCTTCTGTTGTATCAACACCGCCTGTCGGCATAAATAATAAACCCGGAAATAAATCTTTTATGGCAGACATAAAATCCTTTCCTAAGATATTTCCGGGAAATAGTTTCACAAATTTTGCACCCATTGTTTCAGCAGCAATGATCTCTGTGGCTGTCATACATCCGGGAATCCAAAGCATATTATTCTTACCGGCAACTTTTGCAACAGATTCAACCAACCCCGGGCAGATGATATAATCGGTTCCTGCATCAATAAAAGTCTGTGCCATTTCTCCGTTCTTGATGGTGCCCACACCGAGGATCATGTCCTTTAATTCGGTTTCGCAGACTTTCTTAAGTGCTTTGAAATTGTTTACTGCGGCTTCTCCCCTGTTGGTATATTCAATGGTACGTATGCCTGCAGTGTAAAGTGCTTTCATCACATCTATACTTACTGTTTCATCAGCATGATAATACAATGGCAGTAATCCCTGCTTAATGACCTGCTCTATAATTTCTTCCTTTTTATGCATTTTTTACAGTTGCGGTTACCTGGCTAACAGTCTGATCAGTTGTATCGCCTTTAAAAAATAATTTATTGTATGCTGCAGCAGTTGCAAGGTTGAGGGTTTGCTGTGGCGCATGATCATTATTCAGCCCGTAGATCAGCCCACCCATAAAACAATCGCCGCTGCCTACTTTATCTAAAACTTCATCTGCCGCATATTCAGCAGATACAAATAATTGCTGGTGAAATAATGCAGTATAATACTGAATGCCTTCATACCGGTTGAAACGGAAAGTATTGGCTACTGTTTTTACTTTTGGAAATTGCTGTTGAATAATTCTGGATGTTTCTGATGCCTGTTCAAGATAGGCCTTTTTTTCACGCTGATTGATCAAGGATTCATTTAACGGAACAGCCAACATCATATTTGCCGCCCAGATATTCCCCATCACTACATCACAATATTTTACCAGCCCCGGCATTATCTCATGAGGTTGTTTTACATATTGCCATAATTTGTTTCGGTAATTCAGATCAACAGATATGGCAATTCCTTTTGCTGATGCAGCCTGTAAAGCTTCTTCACAAACTTCGGCAGCAGATGCAGTAAGAGATGCAGCAATGGCACTGAAATGAAACCAGTTTATTCCATCCAGCACTTTATCCCAGTCAATCATCCCTTTTTGCAGTTGTGCAAATGATGAACCTGCCCTGTCGAAGATCACGCCGTTGTTCTTTACATCGGTTCCCTGCTGCAGGTAATACAATCCTACACGGTTACCGCTGTAATGAATTGCTGAGGTATCAATATTTTTTTTTGAAGATAACCGGCTAATTGTGCAGACAAAAAATTATCAGGCAATGCGGTGCAATAACCCACGGGTTGATCCCATAAGGCCAGGGCCGTTGCCACATTGGCTTCGGCACCGCCAATAAAAGACGGCACAGCATTCGTTTGCAGCCAGTCTCCATCTGATGAAGGAGAAAGCCGCAAAAGCAATTCACCAAAGCATAATGTTCTTTTCGTCAAAACTTAAAATAGTTTTTTGCATTGTGATAACAGATGTCTTCAATTATTTTACCCACCTGCGGAATATCATTTGGTAATTCTCTATTTTCTATTTCCCCGCCAAACAGGTTGCACAAAATGCGGCGGAAATATTCATGACGGGGATAGCTCATAAAGCTCCTGCTGTCGGTAAGCATACCAACAAATTTACTTAAGAGCCCCATGTTACTTAATGCATTCATCTGTTTTATCATACCGTCTTTCTGGTCTAAAAACCACCAGGCCGAACCAAACTGAACTTTACCGGCAACCGATCCGTCGTTAAAATTTCCGATCATGGTTGCCATCAATTCATTATCGGACGGATTTAGATTATATAAAATAGTTTTTGCCAGCTGATCCGTTGAATCGAGTTTATTTAAAAATTTCGACAAGGCCCTTCCCTGCGAAAAATCGCCGATGGAATCCCAGCCGGTATCTGCACCCAGTTGCCGCAACATTCTTGCATTGTTATTGCGCAAAGCTCCCAGGTGGTATTGCTGCACCCATCCTTTTTCACAATCCCATTTTGCAAATTCAACCAGCATAGCCGATTTGAATTTTAAATTTTCCTGTTGATCCAGTTCTTTACCGCTTCTTATTTTATCGAAACTCTTTTTAATTTCAGCATCGGTATATCTTCGGCATAGATCTGTTCGAGTCCATGATCAGAAACTGAACAACCAACCGTGGCAAAAAAATCATGGCGAACTTTTAATGCTTCCAGGTAATCATCATAGGATGATACCGATACGCCGGATACAGCTTCAATTTTATTTACATAAGCATTAAAGTCCGGTGCATCATCCACATTCATTGCCTTATCAGGACGGAAAGCAGGTAATATTTTTATTTCAAATCCATCGGCTTTCATTTGCTGATGATGTTCGAGTGAATCTGTCGGGTCATCAGTGGTGCATAATACTTCTACGTTCATTTTCCTCAGCAGGTTACGGACAGAATATTCGGGTGTTTGTAATTTAAAAGATGCTTCTTCATAAATCTCTTTTGCAGAATCCGCATTTAATATCTTATCAATATTGAAGTAGCGCTGCAGTTCAAGATGTGTCCAGTGATAAAGCGGGTTACGCATAGTGTAAGGAACTGTAGCCGCCCAGTTTTCAAATTTTTCATAATCAGTTGCATCGCCGGTAATAAATTTTTCATTGATGCCGTTTGTACGCATGGCACGCCATTTATAATGATCGCCATACAGCCATACCTGGGTAAGGTTCTCAAAATTAATGTCATTCGCAATCTGGTCCGGGGGTAAATGATTGTGATAATCGATAACAGGCATTGGTTTGGCAAAGGCATTGTAAAGCTGCCTGGCTGTTTTACAATTCAGCAAAAAATTCTCGTCAAGGAACCGGCTCATATAACTTTTGTTTTATTCTGAAGGTCATTGCAATCTCAGGATTAAATGTACAACATAAGCAGTTTTAGCATCTAAAAAACTGCGCAATCGTTACCGGAAACCGGTCTCAACAGGCTCCAGGTAAATTTATTTCTGAAGAGGGCTGTATAACTGTAAAATCAATACTTAAATGGCTTTCCACCAACCATCACTTCCTGTGTTTTTTCATCAAAGCTTGCTTTAAAGCCGGTACGTGATGCAGCCGTGGTCATGATATTGGCTATTGAATGATAATAGCCAGCTTCTACCGGCGCATTGGGTTGTTTACGGCTGCGGATACATTCCATCCAGTTGCGTACATGATTAGATGTAAGCGTATCACCACCGGTGTTGGCCGATGCAACTGCTTTAACTGAAGCATCTGCCAGGTCATAATCTGCCAATAAATTTTCTTTCATATCCATGGCTGCGGCCATTCCTTTTCTAAGACCGCCACGGGAGGAAACTTTGTTGCTGATCAGGTTCAGCTCTCCGCCATTTGAATAATAAATTTCTGAAGGGTTCTCATCCCCGTTATGCTGGCGGGAAGCAAAAGTAACCTGGAAACCTGAGGAAGGGTCATCTGCCGGACCATAATCAAATACGGCAGTCAATGTATCCCAGTTTTTTCTTCCATCCTTCCACATATATATGCCGCCATTGGCCACTACACTGCGTGGATGTTTTAATCCCGTGAACCAATGCACCGTATCTATCTGGTGACTCATCCACTGGCCGGGCAGCCCGGATGAATAAGGCCAGAACAAACGGTACTCCAGGTATTTTCTTGCATCCCATTTTTCAAAAGGCCTGTTGATCAAAAAACGTTTCCAGTCGGTATCAGCCTCATTTAACTGCGCCACCAATGCAGGCCTGCGCCAGCGGCCCGGCTGGTTTACATTCCAGGTTAACTCAACCATGCTGATGGCGCCAAATTTCCCCTGCCGGATAAAATTATTGGCAGCCATATAATTATCACCGCTTCTTCGCTGCGAACCAATCTGCACAATCCGGTCTGTTGTCTTGATGGCTTTAAAAGCAGCACGGTTATCTTCCATGGTTTCGGCAAATGGTTTTTCCACATAGGCATCACAGCCGGCTTTCACTGCTTCAATGGCATGCAGCGCATGTTGAAAATCGGAAGTGGCAACAAAGACCGCATCAATATTTTTCAGGTTATACAGTTCTTCATTATTTCTGCAGCCAATAATATCATGACCTGTCTTTTCTTTCAGAAAAGCTGTTCCTTCATTCCTGCGTTTGTTCCACAGATCCGAAACAGCCACGATATCAAAATTTAATTCTTTACTATGATTACTGTAAGACGGAAATAATGATTGCCTTAAACGGTCGGAGAAACCAATGGCTCCAACACGAACGCGGTCGTTGGCTCCCATAATACCGGCATAACTTTTTGCACTAAAGCCCAGGCTGGCTGCATAAATTCCTGCTGTTGCCTTCAAGCTGGTTTTTACAAACTCACGGCGATTTTTCTTTGCCATAAAAAAATATTTGTATTAATCAATTTACTTCAATTCCTGAATTTTAATATTCCTGAAGGCAACAGCATTACCATGATCCTGCAACAAAATATGACCGGCCGGGGCCATTCCAAAGTTTGGCCAGTTTTCATATTTGCTCCGGGCAACCAGGGCATAAAAATACTGAGTGCCTCTTTTGTAATCGAGCAATCTCCATCCGTTGAGAAAATGTTCTACCCTGCCATCAGGATAAACAATTATCATTCCCCGGTTCCATTCTCCAATTTTTTTTCTTGCCCTTGATTCTTTCAAAGAAGGGATCAGGTCGTATAAGGAAGCCAGCGTCCTGTTTCCTCCGGCGCCCAGTTTTGCATCGGGATGTTTTTCATCGTCCAGTACCTGGTATTCCAGGCCGATTGCGGAGCCGCTGTTATTTTCTTTTTCGGTAACAAAATATTTTACGCCGCTGTTAGCACCTTCGGTTAATTTAAAATCAAATTGAAAAATAAAAGCACTGTATTCTTTCAGTGTAACAATGTCGCCGCCATTTGTTGCTTCTGCACCGGATGCGCCTAACACATGGAGTTCTCCGTCTTTCACTTCCCAGCCTTTATCCGGAAATTTTTCTTTGTATGCACCACGCCAGCCATCAGTCGTCTTTCCATCAAATAACAATTGAACACCGTTCTTTTTTTCCTGTTCCGATAAATTGTTTTGTAAGAGATTTACCACAAAAATATTATCGGTTGCCGTTGGTTTCAGATTATTGGTTTGAATACGGATATTGCGCCAGCGGATCTGTTTGCCTGCTTCTTCAGGCTTGCCTACTGAATGCACCTGCAATGCAATGAATCCTTTTGGGGTCATACCATCTACCAGGTTTGCGGCAGGTTTTCCATTTAAAAAAGTACGTATAGTATTGCCGATACATTCAATCCTGCATTTATACCAGTTTTTTAATTTCAATGGTTGTTTTACCTGCGGATTGTATTCCATGGTATAAAGCCAGTCACGCCTAGCCTCATCATATATTCCGGCTGACCATGCCCGTGATGATGGATCTATTTCATACTGGTATCCGTGTACCCTGCCGTTCTGGTAATCCGGCCCGCTTTCACTGCGGAACTGCACGCCGGAATTCATGTCATTTTCCAGCAGGAATTCAAACTCCAGGATAAAATCACCATATTCTTTTTCGGTAGCTAAAAACGAATTTGGTTCGCCAAAAACGGTGGTGCCGGTAATTGTTCCGTTAACCACTTCATATTTTGCTTTTCCGTTTAAGGGCTTCCATCCTTTAAGGTCCTTACCATTAAAGAGGGATTGCCATTGAGCAAATAAGGGAAAAGAAAAAAGTAATGAACAAATGCAGAAGACAGCAGCTATTAACCGGATGAATTTACTTTTCATATTGCAATGTGAATTTGTTTCCTTCAATTTGAAGACCTGGTTTTATACCCTGTTAAATAAAAATACGATAACCCTGTTTAAAGTTAACCTGATTTTCTTTTTAAACAAATATGATTTGCAGGTTCAAAGGGGAAAATTGAAAGCTGGTTGATTAAAGTGATACTCCTCTCTTCCACGGAATAAAATCATCCTGGTTAAGTAACACAGCTTTTGGTATCACTTCACCACTGGCGGCTTTAATGCAATATTCCAGGATATCTTCTCCCATTTGTTCAATCGTTTTATCTCCTTCAATCACCGGCCCGCAATCAATATCAATAATGTCATTCATCCTTTTAGTAAGATTGCTGTTGGTAGAAACTTTAATAGTAGGACAAACAGGGTTACCCGTTGGTGTTCCTAAACCAGTTGTAAATAAAATTAATGTAGCGCCACTTGCTGCTTTGCCTGTCGTTGCTTCCACATCGTTTCCTGGAGTGCACACTAAATTCAAACCGGGTTTTGTTGCCGGCTCAGTATAATCCAATACATCTACAACCGGAGATGTACCGCCTTTCTTTGCAGCACCTGCACTTTTGATGGCATCAGTGATCAATCCGTCTTTGATATTTCCGGGAGAAGGGTTCATGTGAAAACCAGAACCAACACTTAATGCCGAATCATTGTAACTGGTCATTAAGCGGATGAATTTTTTTGCTGCTGCCTCATCCTCAGTACGGTCAATTAAATTTTGTTCTACGCCGCAGAGTTCGGGAAATTCGGCCAGTAAAATTCTTCCACCCAGGGCAACAACCAGGTCACTCGTATAACCAACAGCGGGATTTGCCGAGATGCCGCTGAATCCGTCGCTGCCGCCGCATTTTACGCCGATGCATAATTTGCTGAGCGGCGCCGGTTTTCTTTCGGCCTTATTTATTTCAATTAATCCTGTAAATGTTTTTTGTATGGCTTCTGCAATCAACTGCTCTTCGCTTTGTGATTGCTGTTGTTCAAATATGTATAATGGCTTGTCAAAATCAGGGTTAAGTACTTTAAGATCATTTTTAAAATCCTGTACCTGTAAATGCTGGCAACCCAGACTTAAAACCGTAACACCGGCAACGTTGGGGTGATTTGCATAAGAGACCAACAACTTACTCAACACTGCAGCATCCTGACGTATGCCACCACAACCTCCCTGGTGATTCAGGAATTTTATACCGTCCACATTTTCAAAAACACGAGGACCCATCCCACCCTTCCCCGAAGGGGAAGGAGCAAAAGACTCTGCTGATGGCAGCTCTTCTCCTTTTTCAAATGCCTCGACCAATCTTTTTGCGTAGTGTTTATATTTAGCAGTTACTGCATAGCCCAATTCATTGTGAAGCGCTTCTCTGATTACATCAAGATTCCTGTTCTCACAAAAAACGGTTGGTATAAATAACCAGTAATTGGCTGTACCCACTTCGCCATTGCTGCGATGATAACCATTGAATGTTCTGTTGCTGAATTTTGAAACATCCGGTGCCTGCCATTCGTAATCTGCCTTGCGGTAAACAAACGGATCGGCAGCATGTTTTAAATTTACAGTTGAAATAATTCCACCCTTTAGAATATCTGTTTGAGCTTTACCCACCATCACACCATACATGTGTACAATATCTCCTGTTCTTAAATCTTCTGTTACAAACTTATGTTTCGCAGGAATATCATCCTGCAAAACAAACTCCTCACCCTGATAACTTACTGTTTCTCCTTTCGATAAATTTGCCAAAGCCACCAGTACATTATCATCCGGATGAACTTTTATTATACTGCTTCTCATTATGTATTATTTTTTTTGGTATGAAGCTGATCTATTACCGCAGCCATGCCGTATTCTTCAATGTCATTTATTTTTTCCTGCACCGCATCTGCAAATCCTGCCAACGAAGTGAGGTCATATCCCCACATAGAAACATCTCTTAAAACCGAAGCTGCAATCAAGTCCGGCTGCACATTCTGCCATTTTTCATAAAAATAAAAAGCCTTGTCATCAGTTATCGGGTAATCAGTTCCCTCAAACCTGCCATAATAAATCCCTTTCGCTTCTTTAACCGCTTTCATAAAATAAATAAAAGCAGCAAAACCGGTTACTATATTCTCTGGAATTTTATTGTACAATAAATAATATTGCAGTAGAACCGGTACCACACGCAATTTTATTTTGGAACTGTACTGCACCGTAATGCTCAGCCACTGATGTTCAATAAAGGGATTCCGGAACCTGTCTAAACAATTTACAGAAAATTCTTCAGTTTGCGAAGTTGTAGTCTTATACGGAATGGCAGAAGCAATCTCCGACTGCATAAGCAATTTAATAAACTCATGCATCTGAAAATTATCCATGGCATTTTTAACCGTGCCAAGCCCTGATAAAAATGCCACGCCGCTGCTTAATGTATGCGTACCGTTCAATAAACGGAGTTTAAGTTCCCTGAATAAATTTATGTCTTCGGCAATTACAACACCCTTATCAGCTACAGCAAAAGATAATATTCCGGCAATTTGATCATTGCCCTCAATGGCCCAAAGCCTGTACACTTCGGTCATCAGCATCAGGTCATCCCGGTAGCCGGTCTCATTTTCTATCGCTTGTTTTAATTCTTTTGCAGGTTTGCCCGGTACTATCCTGTCCACAAGTGAGCTGCAGAATGAATTTGATTTTTCAAGCCAGTCTATAAAATTTTCTTCCAGGCCGTTCAGGTGAGCGAGTTCGGTTACAATTGCTTCAAGCTTTTTTCCATTGTCGACAATTAATTCCGTCGGTACAATCACCATCCCTGATTTTTTACTGCCGTCAAATGCTTTATAACGTTCGTATAAAAAGGCCAGCAATTTCCCCGGAAAAGAAACCGGTGGGTGACGGCGAATATCATCCTGCACCAACTGAATACCTACTTCGGTGGTATTTGAAATGACAATTTTCATTTCGGGATTGTGTGCACATTCCAGTATTTTATTCCATCCACTTTTTGCAGAGAGCACTCTGCTGATAGCAGAGCAGACAATATTTTCTTCCTGTTTTTTTCCATCTTCAAGGCCGCGAACACATATCGTATATAAACCATCCTGCTTATCAAATACAGTGGCATCACCACCATCAGTTGATTTTACAACTACTACCCTGCCATTGAATATGCCCTGTTTGTTCGCCTTGTCAATAAAATAATCGGGCAGGCCACGGAGTAATACGCCGGTACCGAACTGCAAAACCTTTTCAGGTAATTCAAACAAGGCCTGGTCAGGTAAAATGCTTTTTGCAGCTTGTATATTTTTTAAATTGGTTTTTGCCAGCCACATAATTATGTTTGAATATTATTTATAACTTAACAATTCTCATTTCTTCGAAGCTTTGAAAGGCTGCTTCAATAATACGTATCACATTCATACCTTCCCATCCCGTAACGGGCATTTCTGCATTATTGCGGATCGCATTAAAAATCCCATCATAATAATCTCCATAGTTCCCCCTTGCTGATGGAACATATTCCCTGATCAACTTGCCATTCTTTTCAGTATGTAATAACCCTTTCTGCCAATCAGGTTCAATTCCCCAATCTGCACCACCCGGTTTTTTGCCGGCCTGCAGATCGGTTTCCTGAACATCAGTTTTGTGCTTGATGAAAGTACCAAGTGTACCGTTAAAATTATACCCCGGCCGGGGTTCACGTACATAATAACTGGACTTTAATGTAACCCGGTGATTTGAATAAAAAAGTTTCAGATCAAAATAATCATCTACTTTAGAGCCGGGTCGGTTTATAGCTATATCAGCAAATACAGATTCCGGCATTCCAAATAACTGCAATGCCTGGTCAATTAAATGTGAGCCAAGATCATACAGACATCCAACACCTGGTGTATGTGACTCTTTATGTATTTTTGGACTCAACTTCGGAACATATCTGTCGAAATGAATCTCAGCATCAACAATCTTTCCCAATATTCCGTCATTAATTATTTTCTTTACAGTCTTATAATCACTGTCATATCTCCGGTTTTGGTAAACCGAAAGTTTTACTTTTTTATCTTTTGCCAGCTCAATCAGCTCTTCAGCCTGCATTACTGTTGCAGTAAATGGCTTTTCAACAATCAGGTGTTTCCCGGCTTGAATTACGCTTTTAGCAACATTATAATGTGTAACACTGGGTGTATTTACAACTACTAATTCTATTTTTTCATCCAAAAGCATTTCTTCTAATGTGCGGTAAGTAATTACTTCAGGATATTTCTTTTGTGCCAGGTTCTTTGTTCTTTCCCAAACTCCATAAAAACTAAAACGTGGATCTTCAGTTATAAATGGAGCATGAAAAATACTTCCACTCATTCCAAAAGAACATAATGCGGTTTTTATTTTAGACATATCATTTTTTATTAGCCAGAAATTTTTTCCGGATCACATCCTGTACCGGAATATTATTGATCTTGCTTTCCAGCCAGGAAATTACATCCAGGTAAAGGAAGGCTCTTGTTTCCAGCCGGTTATTTTCATGTTTCTTCAGTTTCAGTAACAACTTCTCCAGCTCGGGCTTAATATTCTTTTTAGACAGGTGGAAAGACTTACGCAAAAATTTAAACATCTCTTCTTCCACAACACTCATGTTTTCCATCTTGGCCATAAAGCGGTAAACCGATTTGATGAGATACTCCATCAGATCAAAATTACCCAATTCATATTGTGCAATCAGGTGCAGCAGGCGGCTGTAGCATTGCAGGTCTGTCCGCAGGTCTACTTTCCAGTTAATGATCTTGTTCAGGTAATCAATGGCTTTCCCATTGTCGCCACTGCCAAAATACAAACTGGCAATTTTGTAATAAAAAATCAAAACCCGGTGCCTGTCAAGGTATAGTTCATATTCCTTCAGTTTATCTTCAATTTCAGGAACCAGTTTCAATCCCTCTTCAAAACTGCCGTCTAAAAAATGTTTATTAAGTTTCGATGTATAGAGGTAAACAAAGGTCTGAATCAGGTTATTCTCATTCTTTAACACCAGGTCTTTAGCTGCAAATTTTTCAAACTGGGCTAAGGTTTCCACCAGCTTTTTGTAGTTACGCAAATCAAAGTGCGCCCCCATGAGGTTATGCATGGCTTTAATATACTGCGATGTTTCCACCTCAATCATAAAGGGATCATTGCTGAACAGATCTACCCATTTTTGTGTGTATCTGTAATACATCAAAAAATCCTGGCGGATAAAAGCATACCAGCAATAACTTTGATAGAGGTAAAGTTTTTCATAAAAACTATCGCATAGCAGTACATCTTTTGGCAGGTTATCATCAAATATTTTTTTTATTGCTTTATCATCAGTGGCTGTTCTTGCGTGCCCGTTCTTAATATACCAGCTGTATAATTTCAAAGAAAGATTTGACAGAATGGTAGTGGTAACCAATTTTTCAATTGCATCTGTGGCTTCGGCAATCAATTCATCGGCCCTGTTTTCAATACTCCTGGTGATATAGAGTGATTCAATCTTTTTTTCAAAAAACAATATCTGCACCAGGTAAGTAACCTGGTTATGTGCTGTTGCCAGCTTTTTCATCTTATCCAGCACATGCAGGCTTTGCAGGCGTAATCCTTTATTAAACAATATCCTGGCATGATCCATTTGCTCATGCAAAACAATATCAATATTGTTTTCTTCTTTTATCAACCTGAGGCTGGCCAATATTTCCTTATATAAATGAGCTTTTAAATTTGAAACCTGCTGTTTCTTGATACTTTTTGTTTTTTTTAAAAGCTGCTTTTCATCATAAATACTCATCTTGTCCAGCACGTCAAATAACTGGATGATCTTCAAGTCTTCTATATCAGAATTTCTTTTAACATAAAGCTTAAAATTACGTTTTTCACTCTTTTCCAGTGATTTTACCAGTTGAAACAAAGCATCGGTTGACCTGTTGGGCATCGTAATTGAAATAATTTAAAACCCTTTACTGTAAAGGATTCCATGATAAATAAAGTCCCTTAAGAGCTGTAAACAGCAGCTCATTTTAATTTCCGTACCAGGGCTTATCTGGGTAATTTAGCCATGCGGGTTATTTATATATTAATATAACTACTGGTTATACAAATATAAGCAGCCTGTTTTCTTTACTCATTTTTAGATTCAGATAAATTATGGCAACAGGTAAAATTCACATTTTTGATACCACGCTCCGGGACGGAGAACAGGTACCGGGTTGTAAGCTGAACAGTGGCGAAAAACTGGAACTCGCATTAAAACTGGAAAACCTGGGCGTAGATATTATTGAAGCAGGGTTTCCTATCTCATCTCCAGGAGATTTTGAATCTGTAAATAATATTGCCAAAACGCTTAAGAATACTACCATTTGTGCGCTAAGCCGGGCGGTACAAAAAGATATTGAAGTGGCTGCACAGGCTTTAAAATATGCTGTAAAGCCGAGGATACACACAGGCATCGGCACATCTGATTACCACATCAAGTCAAAATTCAATTCTACAAGAGCAGAAATTCTGGAACGGGCTGTACAATGTGTAAAGTGGGCAAGAAATTATACAGATGATGTAGAGTTCTATGCAGAAGATGCCGGCCGTACAGATAATGATTACCTGGCGCAGGTTATTGAAGCAGTTATCAAAGCAGGTGCTACAACGGTAAACATTCCTGACACAACCGGTTATTGCTTACCCCACCAGTATGGCGAAAAGATCGCTTACCTGAAAAACAATGTATCCAATATTGATAAAGCCATCATCTCCTGCCATTGTCACAATGATTTAGGACTTGCAACAGCAAATGCAATAGCAGGTGTGATTGCAGGTGCCAGGCAAATTGAATGTACCATCAATGGACTAGGGGAAAGAGCAGGCAACACTTCCCTTGAAGAAGTTGTCATGATCATCAAACAGCATAAATCACTTGGATTATTTACCGGTATAAAAACAGAAAGTTTAAATCCCATGAGCAGGCTGGTATCGGATACCATGCGTATGCCTGTACAACCGAACAAAGCCATTGTAGGCAGTAATGCATTCTCTCATTCTTCCGGAATTCACCAGGATGGGTTTTTAAAAGATGCGTTGACCTACGAAAGTATTAACCCCGAATCGGTTGGTGCCGACAGTTCAAAAATTGTACTTACAGCAAGAAGTGGCCGCAGTGCATTGGCATTTCGTTTTCAAAAATTAGGTTTTGAATTTGACAGAAATGATGTGGACGTTTTGTATGACCAGTTTTTACAAGTAGCCGACAGCAAGAAAGAAGTTGAGGATAAAGATCTTGCTGATATGGCCAAACAATATCAATCTAAAACAGCAGTAGCATAAAAATTTATCAACAGCAGAATTCCAAAATAAATGAACAGCATCAATAAAAATACAGGCTCCAAAATCCCCCCTTCGGGGGGTGGGGGGGCCACATTATTTGAAAAAATCTGGGAAAAGCATGTTGTTAAGACCATTGATGACGGGCCATCTGTTTTATATATCGACAGGCATTTAATTCATGAAGTTACCAGCCCGCAGGCTTTTACAGGCTTGAATAAAAGAGGTATTAAAGTTTTACGTCCCAAACAGGTTGTTGCAACTGCCGATCATAATGTACCAACCATCAACCAGCATTTACCCATTAAAGAAGAACTAAGCCGTTTACAGGTAGATGCTTTAATAAAAAATTGTACTGAACACAGTATTGAATTATATGGCCTTGGACATAAGTACCAGGGCATTGTTCATGTGATAGGCCCCGAGCTTGGTATTACACAACCAGGTATGACGATCGTTTGCGGCGACAGCCACACTTCAACACATGGCGCATTTGGTTCAATAGCATTTGGTATTGGCACCAGCGAAGTGGAAATGGTTTTTGCATCGCAGTGTTTATTACAAAGCAAACCAAAATTGATGCGGATTAATGTTGAAGGAGAGTTGAAGAAAGGCGTTGTTTCAAAAGATATTGTGCTCTACATACTTTCTAAAATCACTGCCAGCGGTGCAACTGGCTATGCTGTTGAGTTTGCAGGTTCTGCTATCCGTTCTTTATCTATGGAAGCAAGAATGACCATCTGCAATATGAGTATAGAAATGGGAGCCCGTTGCGGATTAATAGCACCAGATGAAACAACATTCAGTTATATAGAAGGAAGACAATTTGCGCCCCAAGGTGAAAAATGGAACACAAAACTTACTGCGTGGAAAGAATTGTATTCTGATAAGGATGCCTCTTTTGATAAAGAGTTTCATTTTGATGCAGCAGACATTGAACCAATGATAACCTACGGTACCAACCCGGGAATGGGTATTGCTGTAACAGAAAATATCCCAACAACAAATACCATTAACGAAAGCGATAAATCAGGGCTATCAAAATCATTAGCCTATATGGGCCTGCAACAGGGCCACGCCATCAAAGGACAAAAAATTGATTATGTATTTATAGGATCCTGCACCAATTCAAGAATTGAAGATCTAAGGTTGGTGGCCGATTTTGTAAAAGGAAAAAAGAAAGCAACTGATGTGGAAGTGTGGATTGTACCCGGCAGCAAGCAGGTAGAAGCACAGGCCATTGAAGAAGGCATTGATAAAATTTTTGAAGCAGCAGGATTTAATCTGCGTCAGCCCGGATGCTCTGCATGCCTGGGTATGAATGAAGATAAAATACCGGCGGGTAAATACTGTATCAGCACCAGCAACAGAAATTTTGAAGGGCGTCAAGGTGCAGGTGCTAGAACTTTACTGGCCAGCCCGTTGACGGCTGCAGCTGCAGCGATAACGGGTGTAGTAACTGATGTAAGAGAATTATTAAATTGAAAGCGTGAGTCGTGAGTGGTGAGTCGTGAATTGCAACATTTAAGCAACCACATCTCACGACTCACCACTCACAACTCACGATACAAAATGAAAGCATTAAAGACAATAGAAAGCAGGTTCGTTCCCATCAATATTGAAAATATTGATACCGACCAGATCATACCTGCACGTTTTTTAAAAGCCACTACTAAAGATGGTTTTGGAAAAAACCTGTTCCGTGACTGGCGTTATGAAAACGACAACGAGGCAAAACCAAAAACTGATTTCCCTTTAAATCAAAATCAGTATAGTGGAGAAATACTTGTTGCAGGGAAAAATTTTGGTTGTGGCTCATCCCGTGAACATGCAGCCTGGGCAATACTTGATTATGGTTTCCGTGTGGTGGTTTCGAGTTTCTATGCCGATATTTTTAAAAACAATGCTTTGAACAACGGTGTATTGCCTGTTCAGGTAAGTGATCAATTCCTCCAAAAAATATTCAACCAGGATAACTCATCCGTTTTAAACATCCACCTGGAGGAGCAAACAATTACAATTGTATCAACCGGCGAACAAGCGTCTTTTGAAATCAGCAGTTATAAAAAAACCTGTTTGTTAAACGGCTATGATGATATTGATTTCTTAATAAACATGAAAGAAGAAATAGAACAATTTGAAAATTCAGTAAATTAATAATCCGTATTAACAGAAAAAGGAAAATGAAAAAGAAAATAACATTAATTGAAGGAGATGGCATTGGCCCGGAAGTAACAAAACAATCGGTAGATGTATTAAATGCAGTAGCTGTTTCATTCGGCCACGAGTTTGAATATACTTATTGCCTGATGGGTGCAGATGCCATTGACAAGACAGGAAATCCATTACCTGATGAAACCATTGAAGTATGTTTGAATAGTGATGCGATACTATTTGGTGCAATCGGCCATCCGAAATACGACAATGACCCATCTGCCAAAGTAAGGCCCGAACAGGGCTTGCTGAAATTGCGGAAATCATTGCAGTTGTACGCCAACATCCGTCCGGTAAATACATATGCAGCCCTTCATCACCTGTCGCCTCTAAAAACAAAAAATATACAAGGCGTGGATTTTATCATCTTCCGTGAACTCACCGGCGGTATTTATTTCGGTAAGAAAGAGATCAGCGATGATGGAAACCTGGCTTCGGATGATTGTGTTTACAGCCGTGAAGAGATTGAACGGATTGCACATCTTGCTTTTCAATCGGCACAAAACCGTAAAAAGAAACTGACACTGGTTGATAAAGCAAATGTTTTGGAAACATCCAGGCTCTGGAGAAAAGTTGTACAGGAATTGTCTGCTCAATACGCTGATGTAGCTGTTGATTATATGTTTGTTGATAATGCTGCCATGCAGATCATCCTCAACCCAAAACAATTTGATGTGGTGCTTACCGAGAATATGTTCGGCGATATTATCAGTGATGAAGCCAGCGTGATCAGCGGCTCATTGGGATTATTACCATCTGCTTCCATCGGAAAAGGCAACGCCTTGTTTGAACCGATCCATGGATCTTACCCACAGGCTGCCGGTAAAGACATTGCAAACCCGGTAGGGTCGATACTTTCAGCAGCTATGATGCTTGATCATTTTAACATGAAAGAAGAAGCTGCCAGAGTAAGAGAAGCAGTTGAATGGACCTTATCCAACGGTTTTGTAACCAGGGATATTGACCCGATGAATGCCTATAACACATCAACATTGGGCGAATTGATAACAGAATATATAAGCGGAAATATTCCGGGATCTTTAAGGAAATCGAATATGGAGTTTAGTAAATCGACGATTATTTAAGACCCCCTAAACCTGCCTGTCCGGCAGGCAGGTCCCCCGAAGGGGGACTTGGAGAGAGTTTGATAAATTGAAAAATCTTTGGTTTTGTTAAGAGAAAACATAATAAAAAATACAACACCGGTAATCCCCCTTTAGGGGATAGGGGTAAAATAAATTGCTTGCTGAGTTCTTTTTTTGAAACGGCGGGTGTATATTTACTAAAACATACATCCTTCATGTTGAAGAATAAAACATATAATACTATCACTGCCAACATCGCAATTATTATTGTGATAGTGATTATTATATCTTCTTCTCACGGAGGTGGTGCATGACTTTAAAGTAAAAACTAAGTATACAACCCGCCTCCAAAAAGGCGGGTTTTTTTATTGGCCTCCATAAGCCTCCCGATAAATCGGGAGGCTTATGGAGAGTAAGCTAAATAAAAGCACTATTTATCATCTTAAACTAAAGCCTCCCCTTCGGGGAGGTTTGGAGGGGCTTAAAGTATGTATTACAACGAGGACACGATCATTTATTTCAACGGCAGATTTGTAAAAGCTGCAGAAGCCAACACAGACCTGTACAGCCAGTCATTGCATTATGGCTATGCCGTGTTTGAAGGCATACGCTCCTACCCCGTTAACGGAGAAACAAAAATCTTTAAAGCCGAAGCTCACTACGACAGGCTCAGGCATTCCGCAGCAGTTATGAAAATGCCTTTTCATTATACAACTGCTCAACTGGTAAAACTTAGTTACGAGGTTTTGCTTCGTAATGATTTTAAAAATGCTTATCTCCGTCCGCTGGTTATCTGTTCTCCCAACATGGGTTTATCAAAAGGTAAAGAATCTTTTTTAACCATACAGGCATGGGAATGGACGAATGGTTACCTCGCCAATAAGATGCGTTTGATGACTTCAACTTATCAACGCCCAAATGCAAAAGCATTTCATATTGATGCAAAAGTGAGCGGCCATTATGTAAACTCAATCCTCGCATGCCAGGAAGCGAAAGACAATGGCTACGATGAAGCATTGTTGCTTGATGGCAATGGCTTTGTTGCAGAAGGACCTGGTGCAAATGTGTTTTATGAAAAAGACGGCGTATTGTTTACACCGCCCAAAGGAAATATCCTGCCGGGAATAACAAGAGCAACGGTAATTGAAATCTGTAATGAACTCAGCATACCTGTTGAAGAAAAGTTCTTCACGACAGATGAAATGAAACAGGCTGATACTGCCTTCTACTGTGGTACAGCAGCCGAAGTGGTTGAGCTGGCATCGCTGGATAATGTTCCTTTCAGATTGAATTGGGAAAATTCATTGAGTGCATTAATTCAAAAAGCATACAAAGCAAAAGTTTTGGGGCAAGAATTTAAACAGATTTTACAAACAGCATAATGGCGATATTAAATAAATACTCCAGAACATTAACGCAGGATGTCACACAGCCCGGAGCCCAGGCTATGTATTATGCTATTGGTTTTAAAGAAGAAGATTTTCATAAAGCTCAGGTTGGCATTGCCAGTATGGGTTGGGATGGAAACCCCTGCAACATGCATCTGAACGATTTAAGTACAGAAGTAAAGAAGAGTGTTGATGCAACGGAAGGATTGCTGGGCTTACGTTTCTACACCATTGGTGTGAGTGACGGCATCAGCATGGGTACTGATGGCATGCGGTATAGTTTGGTAAGCAGAGATGTGATTGCTGACAGTATTGAAACAAATGCAGGTGCACAATATTATGATGCATTGATAACAGTTCCCGGTTGTGATAAAAATATGCCCGGCTCTGTTATGGCCATGGGAAGATTTAACCGTCCGTCAATTATGCTGTATGGCGGAACAATTGCTCCCGGTCATTACAAAGGCGAAGACCTGAATATAGTTTCTGCCTTTGAAGCATTGGGACAAAAGATTGCCGGTGATTTAAACGAAGCAGATTTTAAAGGCATTGTTCAGCACAGTTGTCCGGGCGCCGGTGCCTGTGGTGGCATGTACACTGCCAACACCATGGCCAGTGCCATTGAAGCATTGGGCATGAGTCTGCCTTACTCATCTTCCAACCCTGCATTAAGTGAAGACAAACAAAAAGAATGTGCAGCAGCAGGCAAAGCAATAAAAATTTTATTGGAAAAAGATATCAAGCCATCTGATATAATGACCCGTAAAGCATTTGAAAATGCAATTACAGTTATTATGGTTTTGGGTGGAAGCACCAATGCTGTCCTGCATTTGATAGCGATGGCAAAAGCTGTTGATGTTGAATTAAGCCAGGATGATTTTCAAATCATCAGCAATAAAATTCCACTGCTTGCTGACTTCAAGCCAAGTGGAAAATATTTAATGGAAGACCTGCATCAGCATGGCGGCGTGCCAAGTGTAATGAAATATTTACACAGCAAAGGATTATTGCATGGAGATTGTTTAACCGTAACTGGCAAAACAGTGGCAGAAAATTTAGTTGAAGCAAAGGACTTGGATTTTGAAAAACAAAAGATAATCATGCCGCTGGAAGCACCGTTAAAGGCAACCGGTCATTTACAAATATTATATGGCAACCTGGCTGCAGGCGGCAGTGTTGCAAAAATATCTGGCAAAGAAGGCGAACGGTTTGAAGGAACAGCAAGGGTATTTGATGGTGAGAAAGATTTGATTGCCGGCATCTCTTCGGGCAAGGTTCATGCAGGTGATGTGGTTGTGATAAGATATATTGGCCCACGTGGTGCACCAGGCATGCCGGAAATGCTGAAACCTACAGGAGCCATTATTGGCGCAGGTTTGGGAAAATCAGTTGCATTGATAACAGATGGCAGATTTAGTGGTGGTACACATGGATTTGTTGTGGGACATATCACTCCGGAAGCATTTGATGGCGGTCTGATAGGATTGGTTCAAGACAATGACATCATTGAAATTGATGCAGTAAATAATACACTGAATTTAAAAATAAGTGAAGCAGAAATTGCTGGAAGAAGAAAGAACTGGAAACAACCTGCATTGAAAGCAACTAAAGGTGTTTTATATAAATACGCAAGATCAGTTAAGGATGCCAGCCAGGGCTGTGTAACTGATGAAGCCTAAAAATGTTTTTATGGATACAGTTGAATTAATAGAAGAAAAAATTGTTGCAAAAGCAACCACGTCAATAAGCGGCAGTCAATCTGTATTGGAAGCATTGATAGCAGAAAACGTCTCCACCATTTTTGGTTATCCCGGGGGTGCCATCATGCCTATCTATGATGCTTTGTATAGTTATCATGATAAACTGAATCATATTTTGGTACGGCACGAACAGGGTGCCATACATGCAGCACAAGGCTATGCAAGAACCAGCGGTGACATAGGTGTAGTGTTTGCAACCAGTGGACCCGGCGCAACAAATCTTGTAACCGGACTTGCAGATGCCATGATTGATTCTACTCCCGTTGTATGTATCACCGGCCAGGTGTTTGCGCATTTGTTAGGAACCGATGCGTTCCAGGAAACGGATGTGATCAATATCACAACACCGGTTACCAAATGGAATTACCAGGTTACTGATGCTACAGAAATTCCATCTGTATTAGCCAAAGCGTTTTACATTGCCAAGAGTGGCAGGCCCGGACCGGTGTTGATTGACATCACTAAAAACGCACAACTGCAGATTTTCGATTACGAAGGATATCAGAAATGTGATCATATCCGGAGTTACCGTCCGGCTCCTATCGTAAGAAAAAAATATGTACTGGAAGCTGCCAAGCTCATCAACGAAGCAGAAAAGCCTTTTGTAATTTTTGGTCAGGGTGTTATTCTCGGCAAAGCCGAAAAAGAATTTTTATCCTTCCTGGATAAATCTGGTATTCCTGCCGCATGGACCATCATGGGTATGAGTGCTATCCCCACAGATCATCCATTAGCAATGGGTATGCTGGGTATGCATGGAAACTACGGGCCTAATTTATTAACCAACGAATGTGATGTATTGATCGCTATCGGTATGCGTTTCGATGACCGGGTAACCGGGCGTTTAGATAAATATGCCAAACAGGCTAAAGTCATTCACCTGGATATAGACCCGGCAGAAATTGATAAGAATGTAAAAACAACCGTGGCCGTTTGGGGCGATTGTAAAGAAACATTGCCGATGCTTACCGAAGCCATCGAAAGAAAAGTTTATCCGCAATGGATGCAGCAGTTTGATGATTGCAAAAAGAAAGAATTCAGTAAAGTAATACAAAACGAATTGTCTCCTGCTGCTGATGATCTCACAATGGGAGAAGTGATTAATATGATCAATGAACTGACCAACGCAGATTCCATTATAGTTACAGATGTAGGACAGCACCAGATGGCAACATGCCGTTATGCAAAATTCAATAAAACAAAAAGCAATATCACCAGCGGTGGTTTGGGCACCATGGGTTTTGCATTGCCTGCAGCTATCGGTGCAAAATTTGGCGATTCTAAAAGAACTGTTGTTGCTGTGATAGGCGATGGCGGATTTCAAATGACCATTCAGGAACTCGGTACCATCATGCAGTTTGATGTAGATGTAAAAATTCTGATTCTCAACAACCAATTCCTCGGCATGGTACGCCAGTGGCAGGAACTGTTTCATGAAAAGCGGTATTCCTTTACCGATATCACCAGTCCGGATTTTGTGCAGGTGGCAAAGGGTTACCGCATACCCGGGCAATCCATTTCTAAAAGAGAAGAATTAAAAAATGCAATACATACCATGCTCAATCATCAGGGTTCCTATTTGCTGGAAGTGATGGTTGGAAAAGAAAACAATGTTTTCCCGATGGTGCCACAGGGAAAAGGCGTGGCAGAAATTGTTTTAGGAAAAGATGAAATGTAAAAGACAAAGTTTATGCAAAAGAACGAATTTACGATAACAGTCTATACCGAAAACCAGATCGGTTTACTCAACCGTATCGCCATTATTTTTTCACGAAGAAAAATTAATGTGGACAGTTTGAACACTTCGCCTACCGAAGTGGAAAGTGTACATCGCTTTACCATCGTCATAAACGAATTTGAAGATGTGGTGATAAAACTTTGTCGCCAGATTGAAAAACAGGTAGAAGTTTTAAAAGCCTATTACAATACTGATGATGAAATTGTTTGGCAGGAACTGGCTTTGTATAAAGTGAGCACCGATGCTGTTGCTGAAAAAGTAAAAGTGGAAAGGTTACTAAGAGAATATGGTGCAAGGGTTGTTGCCATCCGTAAAGACTATACCGTTTTTGAAACAACCGGCCAGCGTGAAGAAACAGATGGATTGCTAAGAGTATTGGAACCATTCGGATTGATAGAATTTGTACGCAGTGCAAGAGTGGCTATCATCAAGGGCAGCAGCGATTTCCACGACAGGCTGAAAGAATTTGAAAGAAAAGAACCGGGAGAAGAAGTAATTGAGAATGAGTTCCTGGATAAGAATGAAGAAGTATTTACAATGTAACAACTAACAATAATTTTAAAACAAAATTAAAAAACATAATCATGGCAAAATTAAAATTCGGTGGCGTTGAAGAAAACGTAGTAACCAGGGAAGAGTTCCCCTTAAGCAAAGCACAGGAAATTTTACAGAACGAAACTGTTGCAGTTATCGGGTATGGTGTTCAGGGCCCCGGCCAGGCGCTTAACCAGAAAGACAATGGCATTAATGTAATTGTCGGGCAGCGTAAAAATTCCAAATCATGGGATAAGGCCGTAGCTGATGGATTCGTTCCTGGCGAAACATTATTTGAAATTGAAGAAGCACTTGAAAAAGGAACAATCATCTGTTACCTGTTGAGCGATGCTGCACAAATAGCATTGTGGCCAACAGTTCAAAAACATTTAACTCCTGGTAAGGCATTATATTTTTCTCATGGCTTTGGCGTAACGTTCAATGAGCAGACAGGAATCATTCCGCCAAAAGATGTGGATGTTTTCCTGGTTGCACCAAAAGGAAGCGGAACATCGCTGCGCAGAATGTTTTTACAGGGCCGTGGACTCAACAGCTCTTATGCCATCTTCCAGGATGCAACAGGCAAGGCCTTTGAAAGAGTTGCGGCCTTGGGCATTGCAGTGGGCAGCGGGTATTTATTTGAAACCGATTTTAAGAAAGAAGTGTACAGTGATCTTACCGGTGAAAGAGGAACCTTGATGGGTGCCATCCAGGGTATCTTTGCTGCACAGTTCCAGGTATTGCGTGATAAAGGCCACTCTCCTTCCGAAGCATTTAATGAAACTGTTGAAGAACTGACTCAGTCATTAATGCCTTTGGTTGCAGAAAATGGTATGGACTGGATGTATGCCAACTGCTCTACCACAGCACAACGTGGCGCATTGGACTGGTGGAAAAAATTCCGTGATGCAACTGCTCCTGTGTTTGAAGAATTATATGACAGCGTGGCCACAGGAAAAGAATCAAAACGTTCTATTGACAGTAACAGCAAAGCTGATTACCGTGAAAAACTGGAAGATGAACTGAAAGAACTGCGTGAAAGTGAATTGTGGCAGGCAGGAAAAACAGTAAGAAGCCTGAGGCCCGAAAACCAGGAAGCTTTTGTTCCAAAAGATAAATCAACAGCAAGTCAATTAAAAGGCTTAACGAAAAAAGTTGTTGAGGCTGCTAAAAATTAAACATGAGTACAACAACACATACCGGGTATAAATTGTCATTTCATGATGCGGCGCAGCGGTTGAAAAAAATAGTCAACCGCACGCCACTCATGTACAATGCTAATCTTTCAAATAAATATCATTGCAATATTTTTTTGAAAAGAGAAGACCTTCAGGTTGTACGTTCTTACAAATTACGTGGTGCGTATAACATGATGAGTTCGCTGCCTGCAGAAAAATTAAACAAAGGTGTTGTTTGCGCCAGTGCCGGTAATCATGCCCAGGGTTTTGCCTACAGTTGTAAGAAACTGAACGCAAAAGGCGTTGTATTTATGCCTATCATCACACCTAAACAAAAAGTTACCCAGACAAAAATGTTTGGAGAAAATTTTGTTGAAATAAAATTAGTGGGTGATACTTTTGATGATTGCGCCATTGCAGCCAAACAATACACGGCAGAAAATGAATTGACTTTTATTCCTCCTTTTGATGATTACAGTATCATTGAAGGACAGGGAACCGTTGCAGTTGAAATACTGGAAGACCAGCCGGACATTGATTTTCTTTTTGTACCAGTGGGAGGCGGGGGTTTAAGTGCCGGTTGTGGGACATATTTTAAAACCTTTTCACCCAAAACAAAAATTATTGGTGTAGAGCCTGTGGGCGCACCATCAATGTTTGCAGCTTTAAAAGCTGGCGAACCTGTTGAGCTGAAAAGCATTGAACGTTTTGTTGATGGTGCTGCTGTGAAAAGAGTTGGCGATATTACGTTCTCCATCTGCAAAGATGTACTGGATGATATGCATTTGGTACCGGAAGGAAAAATATGTTCAACCATTTTAAAACTATACAATGAAGATGCGATTGTAGTGGAACCTGCAGGTGCTATGTCCATTGCAGCATTAGATGACTATGCCGATGAAATAATTGGAAAGAATGTGGTGTGCATTGTAAGCGGCAGTAACAATGATATTGACCGCATGCAGGAAATAAAAGAAAGAAGCCTGCAGTATGAAGGACTGAAACATTATTTCCTCATCAGCTTTGCACAACGGCCGGGTGCATTAAAAGAATTTGTAAATAATGTTCTGGGGGCAACTGATGACATCACCCGGTTTGAGTACATGCAAAAAACAAATAAAGAGAATGGACCTGCATTGGTTGGTGTTGAATTGCAGAGCAGATCTGATTATGATCTCTTGTTGAAAAAAATGCAGGCATCAAACATAGGTTTTTCTGAGATCAACAAAGATGACCAGTTGTTTGGTTACCTGATATAAAAAAATAAATCCACTACCCTCCTGAAAACAGATTGACTTAACGATTGCCTGCTTTTTTGTAACAGATAACTACTGAATTTTTTATTAATAAAATTCCATCTTATGGCAGGTAACCAGGGATTATATGATCCGTCTTTCGAACACGATGCATGTGGTATTGGTTTTGTTGCCAATATCAACGGGCACAAGTCGCATCAGCATATTTCCGATGCACTCACTGTATTGGAAAATATGGAGCACCGCGGAGCATGCGGTTGTGAAGAAAACTCAGGAGATGGCGCCGGCATTATGATACAGGTTCCCCATGAATTTTTCTTTGATGAATGTTTAAAGCTTGCTGTGCACCTTCCTGCTTATGGTAAATATGGTGTAGGCATGGTTTTCTTTCCCAAAGAAATCCGTTTACGTGAAGAATGCCGCGACATATTAAACCGCAGCGCCGAAAAAATGGGGCTCGAAATTCTGGCTTTCAGAAAAGTACCGGTTAATCCCAATGGCATTGGTAAAACTGCATTGAGTGTTGAGCCTGAAATGGAACAGGTTTTCATTGCCTGCCCGGACCATATTTCCAATCCCGAAAATTTTGAAAGAAAATTATTCATTCTCCGCAATTATACAACGCATATCATAAACAATACGGTAAGAAAAGATGAGATCGGTTTTTACATCGCTTCCTTATCTTACAAAACAATTATTTACAAAGGACAGTTAACCAGTCTGCAGGTAAGACAATATTTTCCCGACCTGAATAACAAAAGGCTGGTAAGTGCTTTTGGCCTGGTACACTCCAGATTTGCCACCAATACTTTTCCTTCGTGGAAGCTGGCACAGCCATTCCGTTTCATTGCACATAACGGCGAAATAAATACCCTGCAGGGAAACCTGAACTGGCTGAAGACAAGTGAAAAAGGTTTTACCTCTCCTTTGTTCTCAAAAGAAGAAATGGAAATGTTATTACCAACGGTTACGCCTGGCCAAAGTGATTCTGCCTGCCTGGATAATATGATTGAGCTGCTTTCTTTTACAGGCCGCTCTTTACCACATGTAATTATGATGCTGATACCCGAAGCCTGGGACGGACATGATGAAATGGACCCCGTAAAAAAAGCATTTTACGAATTCCATTCTTCCTTTATGGAGCCATGGGACGGCCCTGCATCTATTTCTTTTACCGATGGAAAAATAATCGGTGCAACTTTAGACAGGAATGGTTTACGTCCATCAAGATATTGCGTTACCAACGATGGCCGTGTAATCATGGCTTCCGAGACCGGTGTGCTGCCTGTTGATCCATCCATCATCATAGAGAAAGGAAGATTACAACCTGGAAAAATGTTTGTGGTAGACATGGAGCAGGGAAAGATCATCAGCGATGAACAATTAAAAAAAGATATCTGCTCACAAAAGCCTTATGCCGACTGGCTTAATAAATATAAAATACGTTTAGAAGAATTACCCGAACCAAGGGTAATGTTCACACATCTGGAACACGACCAGGTTTTCAAATACCAAAAAACCTTTGGTTATACAAAAGAAGACCTCGACAGTATCATTGCTCCCATGGCACTGGATGGTAAAGAGCCGATTGGCTCCATGGGTACCGATGTTCCGTTGGCAGTATTGAGTGATGAACCACAACACCTCAGCAGTTATTTCAAACAATTATTTGCACAAGTAACCAACCCCCCCATTGACCCTATCCGTGAAAGATTGGTGATGTCGCTGGCAACTTTTGCCGGCAACAATGGTAATTTACTGGAAGAAGATCCACTAACCTGTCACAGTGTGGCACTGGAGCATCCGGTACTAAGCAATTATGCTTTAGAAAAGATAAGAAGTATTGATACCGGCTTATTTCAATCAAAAACAATTCAGTGTTATTTTAAAGCCGATGGCCAGCCCGGTTCTTTAAAAAAAGGAATTGACCGCATCTGCAGTTATGCTGTTGATGCGGTTGAAGACGGCTTTAAAGTTTTGATATTGCAGGACAGAGCCATAGACTCAAACCATGCGCCCATTCCGTCTTTACTGGCAACTGCCGCCATTCATCATCACCTCATCCGCAAGGGAATGCGTGGGCAGGTGGGTATTATTGTTGAGTCGGGTGATATCTGGGAGGTGCATCATTTTGCCTGCCTGATAGGGTTTGGCGCAACAGCTATCAATCCTTACCTGGCACTTTCATCCATAAGAGATATGAAGGAAACCGGGAAATTGAAAACAGAACTTAGCGAAGATGAACTGAAGAAAAATTACACCAAAGCAGTCAATGACGGTTTACTGAAAGTATTTTCCAAGATGGGTATTTCCACTTTACAATCTTACCAGGGTGCACAGATATTTGAGATACTGGGATTGAATAAAGAAGTGGTTGATAAATATTTTACAGGCGCCATTTCAAGGATTGAAGGATTGGGACTGGATGAAATTGCAAGAGAAGCTTTGGCTAAACATTTTTTCGCTTTCAATAAAAAAGATATCCCTACTGATCGTTTACCGGTTGGCGGATTGTATCAATGGAAAAGAAAAGGAGAGTTTCACTTATTCAATCCGCAGACAATTCATTTGTTACAGTACGCAACAAAAATGAATGATTATCCAACGTTTAAAAAATATTCTAAGCTCGTAAATGATCAAAGTGAAAAAGCTTGTACGATCAGGAGTTTGTTCCAGTTTAAAAATAAAAATACTTCTATAAAAATTGATGAAGTAGAACCTGCAGAAAATATTTACAAACGTTTTGCAACCGGGGCAATGAGTTTTGGTTCTATCTCCTGGGAGGCACATACGGTTTTGGCGATTGCCATGAACCGCCTTGGCGGAAAAAGCAATACCGGCGAAGGTGGCGAAGATGAAAAAAGATATGAGCTGCTGGAAAACGGGGATTCGATGCGGAGCTCTATCAAACAAGTAGCATCGGCCAGATTTGGTGTAACCAGTTTATACCTTACCGAAGCGGATGAATTACAAATTAAAATGGCACAGGGCGCCAAACCCGGTGAGGGCGGGCAATTGCCGGGGCATAAAGTTGATGAGTGGATTGGCAGGGTGCGTCATGCAACACCAGGTGTCGGGTTAATCTCTCCCCCGCCCCATCATGATATTTACAGCATTGAAGATCTGGCACAATTAATTTACGATCTTAAAAATGCAAACCGCAAAGCAAGGATCAGTGTGAAGCTCGTGAGCAAAGCCGGTGTGGGAACCATTGCAGCCGGTGTTACCAAAGCAAAAGCAGATGTTGTTTTAATATCAGGCCACGACGGTGGTACCGGTGCATCGCCGGTAAGCTCCATAAAACATGCAGGCCTACCCTGGGAACTGGGCCTGGCAGAAACACAACAGACTTTAGTAAAAAATAAATTACGCAGCCGAGTGCTGGTGCAGGCCGATGGACAATTAAAAACCGGAAGAGATATTGCCATTGCTGCTTTACTGGGTGCCGAAGAATGGGGCATTGCTTCTGCTGCATTGGTTGTGGAAGGATGCATCATGATGCGTAAATGCCACATGAATACCTGTCCGGTAGGTATCGCTACACAAGATCCTGAATTAAGAAACAGGTTTAAAGGCGATCCGGACCATGTGGTTAATTTTTTCAAAATGATTACACAGGAACTTCGAGAGATCATGGCTGAGCTGGGTTACCGTACAGTTAACGAAATGATCGGACAGGTAGATAATCTGGAACTGAGAGAAAATATCGATCACTGGAAATATACAAACCTAGATCTGAGCCCGATACTTTATAAAGAACAAAGTTCAGTTTACAACAGTTTATTTTGTACCGAAAAGCAGGATCATGGATTGGGAGAAAGCCTGGATTGGAAATTACTGGAAGCCGCTAAACAGGCGATTGAAAATAAAGAACCAATCAAAGCCTTGTTCCCGATAAAAAATACGGACCGTACAGTAGGGACTATTTTATCGAATGAGATCACAAAAAAATACAAGGCGGCAGGTTTGCCTGATAATACCATTCACTTTTCATTTAATGGTACAGCAGGGCAAAGTTTTGGTGCCTTCAATACAAAAGGTATTACGCTTGAGCTGGAAGGCGATGCCAATGATTATTTTGGAAAAGGATTAAGCGGCGCCCGGTTAATAATATATCCTCCTAAAAATGCCACTTACCTGGCTGAAGAAAACAGCATTATCGGCAATGTGGCTTTTTACGGTGCTACATCTGGTGAAGCCTTTATCAGGGGCAAGGCAGGTGAACGTTTTGCGGTACGCAACTCGGGAGCAAAGGTTGTGGTGGAGTCGGTTGGTGATCATGGTTGTGAATATATGACAGCTGGTGTAGTATTAATATTAGGAAATACGGGAAGAAATTTTGCAGCAGGCATGAGCGGAGGCATTGCATATATATATGACAGCAAGGAAAAGTTTGCCGATAACTGCAATGCAGAAATGGTGGACCTCGATCACTGCGACCTGAACGATAAAAATGAATTATTCACCATGCTGCAAAAACATTTTGAATATACCGGCAGCAGCATTGCCAAATTTATTTTAGATGACTTGGATAATCAACTGCAGCATTTTGTAAAAGTATTTCCAAAGGATTACAAAAAAGCATTGCTGCAAAAAGCTGCAGCCATAAAGCAGGATGCATAATTAAATGAATAACTGATCAATTTTTACCATGGGCAACCCAACAGGCTTTAAAGAATTTACAAGAGAACTCCCCGGCAAACAGCCGGTGCAGGAAAGGCTGCAGCATTACAAAGAATTTGTTGAGCGGTATACTGATGAAAAATTAAATCAGCAGTCTGGCCGTTGTATGGATTGCGGCGTACCCTTTTGTCATCATGGTTGCCCGTTGGGTAATGTAATTCCCGAATTTAACAATGCGGTTTACAATCAGGACTGGAAAGAGGCTTACGATATTTTAAATTCAACCAATAATTTTCCGGAGTTTACCGGCCGCATTTGTCCTGCACCCTGCGAAACCGCCTGTGTGCTGGGTATTAATCAACCTGCTATTGCTATTGAAGAAATTGAAAAACACATTATTGAGATTGCTTTTGAAAAAGGATTTGTAAAACCTAAAAAAGTGAACCTGCATTCAGGTAAGAAAGTTGCTGTCATCGGTTCAGGCCCCGCTGGCCTGGCAACGGCTGCACAATTAAATTATGCAGGTCATGCTGTTACTGTTTATGAAAGGGATGATGCACCCGGAGGATTATTACGTTATGGTATTCCTGATTTTAAACTGGAAAAATGGGTGGTTGACAGAAGGATAAAACTGATGGAAGATGAAGGCATTGTTTTTAAATGCCTGGCCAATGTGGGTGTTAACATCAGCATCAATGATATACTGCGGGAATATAATGCTGTTGTGCTGGCAGGCGGAAGCACCACGCCAAGAAATTTATCCATACCAGGCAGGGAACTGAACGGCGTACATTTTGCCATGGATTTTTTAAAACAGAATAATAAACGTGTTGCAGGAATAGATTTTTTAAACAATGCAGATATTGAAAGCAATATTTTATACAAGGAAGTTTTAGCAACCGGGAAAAATGTTGTGGTGATTGGTGGAGGTGATACCGGCAGTGATTGTGTGGGTACTTCCAACCGGCATGGAGCTGCATCGGTAACACAGTTTGAGTTGTTGCCCAAACCTCCATTGGAAAGGGATGAGTTTATGCCCTGGCCTGTTTATCCCATGCTGCTGAAAGAAAGCAGCTCACATGAAGAAGGTGTAAACCGCAAATGGGCAGTTGCAACAAAAGCATTCATCGGCGATGATGAAGGCAATTTAAAAGCATTGAAAATTGTTGATCTGGAATGGAAGATCATAGATGGCAGCCCTGCCCGGTTTGTTGAAGTGGAAAACAGTGAACGGGAAATCCCCTGCGAACTGGCTTTGCTCGCCATGGGTTTTGTACACCCCCAGCATGTTGGCCTGATTAACGAACTGGGTGTTGATCTTGATGCAAAAGGAAATGTAAAAGCCTCCGACAAGGAATACAGTACCAATATCTCCAAAATATTTACCGCCGGTGATATGCGGCGTGGCCAAAGCCTGGTGGTTTGGGCCATCAGCGAGGGCCGTGAATGTGCCCGGAAAGTAGATGAATTTCTTATTAACGGAATGAGTACTTTAGAATCGAAAGACAATTCGCTGCATCTTTATGCGGGGTAGTTTTTTATTAAAAAGAGTTAATTTGCAATACTTATAGCTTTGTAAAGTTTTCATAATTTCGCATTCACAATGATTAAACAAGTCTTTTTTTTAACTTTTATACTAGTTTCAGTCAGTTCATATTCACAGATAAACTTTGAAAGTAAATCTAAGGTATACAGTTTTACAATTCCAAATGAATATGAAAGTCAGTCATCAAATCACGCAAGAAATGAGTTTGTATTTCTCAACAAGGGTGATACGACCTCATTAGTTGTAAATGTAAATGAACGGCCATTTGATAGAAATGGTTATCAATCTTTTAAAAATGCAACAAACACTGATGTTGAGAAAAACTATTTTACTGCTTTGAAAAATCCTCAAATAATTACTCGAGGAGATTTAAATACATACAAAGACAAGACAATATTCTTCCATGTAAGACATACAACAGCCTCTTCACTCGAAAACGATTTCATGTTGACATATTTATTCTACAATAAGGGTAAAGAAATTAATTTCATTTTCAGAACAAAAGAAAGGCGGCTGGAAAAGGTGCTTCCTGTGATTGATAAAATTGTAGAATCTGTTGTATTACTCCAATAGAAAAGTAACAACACAAATGAACTGTGTAAAAACAATTCCTCTTTAAATACAAAAACCGTTATAGCCAGCTACCATATTTTATAAATATAGCCCTTCCCCTATAAACAGCTATAAGATCATACACTCTTTGTAGCATTATATGAAATATTCCTCTGAGATTATTATATTTAATAAATTTTAATTTGAATTAATTTTGCTGACAGGGTTACAATTTATACATTTTGTGTATAAATATGTGAACTATTTTTACGTAATTTGGAATTATTAGCATTTCTTTGGCAAAATAGTTTAGATATTTTATTATTTAATGTTAAACCCAATTCAAATTTATGAGTACAGTTAAAGCAAAACAAATTCTGCCATTCATTCTGCTGGTTGCGGTTGCTCTTATTGCTATGTTTATTAAACCTGCAGCCGATTATGTACCCGGTGCCACCGAAACACAATACAGTGCATCGGATATTGCCTGGGTACTGGTATCAACTGCACTCGTATTCCTGATGACCCCCGGCCTCGCTTTCTTTTATGGTGGTATGGTGAACCGTAAAAATGTAATTTCCACCATGATCAAAAGTGTAGTTGCCGCCGGTATCGTCGGTGTACTCTGGGTCATTTGCGGGTTCAGCCTGGCCTTTGGAGATTCCATTGGCGGACTGATTGGCAACCCCGGAACTTACGCCTTCTACGACGGTGTAAAATCCGGTGCACCCTGGGGCGGGGCTCCCACAATTCCGCTCACCCTGTTTTCCCTGTTTCAGTTGATGTTTGCCATCATTACGCCGGGACTGGTTGTGGGCGCTGTTGCAGAACGTATCCGTTTTACGTCGTACGTTTTGTTTATTGTGCTGTTTGCCCTGCTGGTGTATTCACCCGTGGCACACTGGAGCTGGCATCCCGAAGGATTCCTTGCCAAAATGGGCGCCTGGGATTTTGCCGGTGGTACCGTGGTTCACATTACTGCCGGTTGCGCCGCATTGGCCGGAGCGCTTGTTTTAAAACGCCGTAAATCTCATTTGGAGAACAAAGAAATTCCACCGGCCAATGTACCCTATGTATTAATAGGTACCGGACTACTCTGGTTTGGCTGGTTTGGATTTAACGCCGGCTCGGCAGTTGGTGCAACGCCGCTGGCCGTAAATGCATTCGGCACAACAACCACTGCTGCATCTGCTGCTGGTCTGGCCTGGATGTTCTTTGATGTTATCAAAGGAAAAAAACCTTCTGTTCTTGGCTTTTGTATTGGTGCCGTTGTAGGCCTAGTTGCCATAACGCCCGGTGCCGGTTTTGTAGGTATTCCTCAAAGTATTGTTATTGGTTTAGTAGGTGCCATTGTTTCCAATGTTGCCGTGGGTATGTTACACCGTTCTAAACTGGATGATACGCTTGATGTATTCCCTTGCCACGGTATTGGTGGAATGGCAGGCATGTTGCTGACCGGTGTTTTCGCCAGTACGGCTGTTCATGGCATTGAAGGCGGACCCAACGGACTTTTTTATGGCAACCCGGGTTTCTTTTTTACCCAGTTAAAAGCCATGGCCATTGTTGCCGGTTACAGCTTTGCTGTTTCGTACGGTATTTTCAAATTCATCAACTTCATTATTCCAATGCGGGTTAGCGAAAGGGATGAAGAAGAAGGACTGGATGCTTCCCAGCATAATGAAAAATACCTGCAGGGAACATTACTTGTACATACCAACGGTACTGTAGAAGAAAAAGCAGTAGAAACTTTAAGTTAACTAAATCGAAAAAGGCACTGCGTTATTGGAATAACCTTGTTGCAAAAGTTTATTCCTGCTGTGCCCTTTTCTTAACATCTAAAATGTATTACAATGTTACAAAAAATATTTGTGGCAGCCATAACTATGCTGTCTTATAAAAACACAATAGCACAAACTGCATCAGTAAATTTTCCAAAAGCCGATACTACGGCAAGCGCTTTACCGGAAGAACCTAAAAAAGAACCCTTGCTGTCAATCAGCGGTTCTGTTGATGCCTATTATAAATATGATTTTGCCAATACAAAGGCAAATGGTTTTACCAGCTTTACACAAACCCATAACAACTTTGCTTTAGGCATGGCCAGTGTAAAATTTGAACACCAGGGGAAAAAAGTGAGTGCAGTGGCAGATCTTGGTTTTGGACAAAGAGCAAAAGACTTTGCTTATACTGATGATGGTATTACACAGGCCATTAAACAATTGTATGTAAGCTACGCCCCGGCTGAATGGATAAAATTCACACTGGGTACCTGGGCCACCCATGTGGGTTACGAGTTACTCGATCCACAATTGAACAGAAATTACAGTATGAGCTATATGTTTACCAATGGCCCTTTTTCACATACCGGGTTAAAGGCTGAATTAAAAAAAGGTAAACATGGTTTGATGCTCGGTATATCCAACGCAACGGATTACAGGCTGATACCAGATAACGAGATCAACCGGAAATTTTTTATTGCCCAATACAGTTATGCACCAACAGAGGCCATAAGCATTTACCTGAATTATGCCGGAGGCCAGTTTCCGGATACCGCAAAATCAGATCAGTTTGATGCCGTTGTAACTGCCAAACTGAGTGATAAATTTTCCATCGGGTATAATGGTACTGTCAATTCAACGCAGGCCTGGGATGGCGTTAAGAATAGTAAAAGGGAATCCTGGTGGGGTTCTGCCTTATATTTTAACTACGATCCAAAATCCTGGCTGGGACTAACCCTTCGTACTGAATTATTCAGTGATAAAAAACAGTATAAAGTGTTCAGCAGCGCATCTGAAGGGGGGAATGTTTTCTCCACAACTTTATCAGCCGATTTTAAAGTTGGAGGATTTATTTTTATTCCTGAGTTCAGAATTGATAACACTAAAAATGCGGTATTATTTACGGACAAGAACGGTTCATTTAAAAAATCAGCGGCAAGTTTTATAATTGCAGCCGTCTATTCGTTTTAAAATAAGCCCGGTTTGAAAACTTTATATAGCAGCCCTTAACCAGGCGGCAATCGTTAACGCCTTCCGTTTTTACGGGAGGCTTTTTTATGGGAATGCAGTTAAATTTAGTATCCATAAAAAGATCATAGTCATATCCATCATCCGGAATTTTCAGGTTTTTTCTGAATCCTGTTGATAATTTTTCAAAATCTGTTGCAAAAACAGCAGTGATTTTAAATAATCTGAAATAAAATTCTCAACCCGGTCTTTTCTGTATCTTTAATCCGCAAAATGAAAATTTACAGCAGCCATACATTTCATACCATTCAGGTAGTTTCTACAACTACAGGCACAACTACAACCCTTTAAGGGTTACACATTTTCATATTACCAATCGGGCTCCGGCTATTTTCTAAAAGAAATTTCTATATCATTAAATAAAATATTATGCAGGTTTTAAAATTCGGCGGCAGTTCTGTAGCATCGGCTGAGAACATAAATAAAGTGGCGGATATTCTTATAAACCGATCAACAAAAGATAAAACAATTGTGGTGGTATCGGCATTGGGCGGTATAACAGACCTGTTATTGAAATCTGCTGATCTTGCAGCAGGCAATGATGAAACATACAAAACATGCTTAGCGGAAATTACACAAAGGCATCTTGATACCGTAAAAGAATTATTACCTGTTGCCCAACAAAGCAGTGCATTAAGCCTCACAAAAAAATTATGCAACGAAATTGAAGATATCTGCAATGGTATTTTTTTGCTGGGCGAATTATCGGAACGCATTAAAGATAAAGTAGTAAGTTATGGTGAGCTGCTTTCATCCCAGATCATAGCTGCGAAACTAAGAGCTGTTTCGCTGAATGCCGTATGGAAAGATTCAAAGGAATTAATTAGCAGCAATAGTAATTACAGTGCAGCTGTTGTAGATTTTACAGCCTCCAATAAAAATTGCCGGGAATACTTTTTAAACGCTTCCGAATCTTTATTTCTCCTGCCGGGATTTATTGCTGCAGATGCAGCCGGGAATACCACAACCCTGGGCAGGGGTGGCTCCGATTATACCGCTGCTATTTTTGCAGCGGCTGTTGATGCAACAGTACTGGAAATATGGACCGACGTTTCGGGTATGATGACTGCTGATCCAAGAATTGTAAATAATACAAAATTAATTCCGCAGGTTTCGTACCAGGAAGCTATGGAGTTTTCGCATTTTGGCGCAAAAGTAATTTACCCGCCAACCATACAGCCGGTAATGAGTAAGAACATTCCTGTCTGGATAAAAAATACATTTGCTCCCGAGGATAACGGAACTGTTATTCAAAATGAAAGTATGAAAAACGGTTCGCCCATACGTGGCATTTCAAGCATCTCCAGAATTTCGTTGATAAGCCTGGAAGGCAGTGGTATGGCAGGTATTCCTGGTTTTTCAAAACGATTGTTTGAAGCACTGGCTGCAAGAAAAATAAATGTGATACTTATAACACAAAGTTCATCGGAGCATTCGATAAGTGTGGCTATTGAAACTGCTTATGCAGCAGTTGCAAAACTGGCAGTAGATGAAATATTCGCTTACGAAATTGAAATTAAAAAGGTAGAACCCCTTATAGTGGAAAATGATTTGTCGATTGTGGCGGTTGTAGGCGATAATATGAAAAGCCATACCGGTATTGCGGGAAGGATGTTTAATGCTGTTGGTAAGAACGGTATCAATATCAGGGCCATTGCTCAGGGTTCTTCCGAAAGAAATATCAGTGCCGTCATTTCCATTAAAGATGTAACCAAGGCTGTGAATGTACTGCATGAAGAATTTTTTGAAACCACTTACAAACAACTACATGTTTTTATTGCCGGTGCCGGCAACGTAGGCAGTAAACTCCTTGCACAATTCAACCAGCAGGCTGCTTTTCTAAAAGACAGGTTGCGTCTTAATTTAAAAGTAATTGGTATTGCCAACAGTAAAAAAATGCTGCTAAACGACAATGGTATTGACCTGAATAATTGGCCAGCACAACTTAAGGATGCAGAACCCGGCAACATCAAAAAATATATTGACACGATTATCTCTAAAAATTTAAGAAACACAATTTTTGTAGATGTTACCGCCAATGACAATGTTGCAACAACTTACAATGAGCTCCTCCAAAAAAGTATTGCCGTGGTTGCTTGCAATAAAGTAGCCTGCTCTTCTGCATACAGCTACTATCATCAGCTTAAGGAATCGGCCAGGGAGTACAATGCAAAGTTTATGTTTGAAACTAATGTTGGAGCCGGACTTCCCATCATCAGTACTTTAAACGATCTGATAAGCAGTGGTGATAAGATAAATAAAATGGAAGCCGTACTCAGCGGCACACTTAATTTTGTATTTAATAATTATGATGGCAAAAAAAGTTTTGCTTCGGTTGTTAAGCAGGCACAGGATGAGGGTTATACAGAGCCTGATCCACGACTTGACCTGAGTGGCAAAGATGTGATGCGGAAAATTATGATACTTGCCAGGGAGTCAGGAGAAAAGATCGAGATGGAAGATATCAGCAATAATTCTTTTATGCCGGAAAGCTGTATGCAGGGCTTAGTGGAAAATTTTTATACGGAGATGGAAAAACAGGAAGTTCATTTTAAAGCCATTTATGCAGAAGCCGCAGCGGCTGGTAATAAACTTAAATTTGTTGCTTCCTTTGTTGAGTCCGGCGGAGTAAAAAAAGCTTCGGTTGGTTTGCAGCAAATTGATCCGCAACATGATTTTTATCACCTGTACGGAAAAGATAATGTGGTATTGTTTTATACGAACCGCTATCCGGAACAACCATTGGTTGTAAAAGGAGCAGGTGCCGGGGCTGATGTAACTGCCAGTGGCGTATTTGCTGATATTATCCGTGCTGCAAAAATGTAACGCATGAAAAAAGTAAAAATTTATTCACCAGCCACCGTTGCCAACCTGGTATGTGGTTTCGATATCCTGGGCATGGCGCTTGATCATCCACAGGATGAAATGGAACTGCTTTTAAGTGATGAGCCGGGCATCAGGATAAAACATATTGATGGATACGGCCTGCCAAATGAACCAGGAAAGAATGTTGCCGGCGCTGCATTACTTGCATTGCTGGATGAATATGATAAAGCAACCGGATTCGATCTAACCATAAATAAGATCATCAAACCGGGCAGCGGGCTTGGTTCCAGTGCGGCAAGTGCTGCCGGTGCTGTAGTAGCTGCTAATCATTTGCTGAATAATATTTTCAGCAAAGAAGACCTGGTTCGTTTTGCCATGCATGGTGAAAAATTAGCCAGCGGCGTAAAGCACGCTGATAATATTGCACCCTGCATTTACGGAGGCATTACATTGATACGTTCTGTTTTTCCATTGGATATTGTTTCATTAACTGCACCTCCTTTATTTGTTACAGTTGTTCATCCGCAGATAGAAATTAAAACTTCGGATGCAAGGCAGATACTCCGCAAAGAAGTGCAGTTGAAAGATGCCATTAAACAATGGGGGAATATTGCCGGGCTGGTAACCGGCTTTTTAAAAGCTGATTATGATCTCATTAGCCGCAGCCTGGAAGATGTGATTGTAGAACCGATAAGAAGTATTTTGATACCGGGTTTTGATGAGGTAAAAAAACAAAGCAGGGAAGCAGGCGCTTTAGGCGGAGGTATCAGCGGATCAGGCCCTTCGGTTTTTATGCTTAGTAAAGAAGAAGCCATTGCAAAAGATGTTGCTCAGTTAATGAAGGATATCTATAACAAAATTGGGGTTGATTACAATATACATGTGAGTACCGTTAATACCGGAGGGATAAAAATTGTCTAACGCAGAACCATTTAAAAAGAAAGCATGCAATTTTACAGTCTAAATAAGCAATCTCCATTTGTAAGTTTTAAAGAGGCAACCATTAATGGACAGGCACCTGACAAAGGTTTGTATTTTCCTGAAACCATTCCGCAGGTAAAAAAAGAACTGATCACTGAAATTGAAAACCGCAGTAATGCTTCAATTGCTTTTGAAGTGATCAAACCCTACACAGGCAATACCATTAACGATGCTGATCTTTTTGCTATCGTGGAAGAAACAATCAATTTCCCCATTCCACTGGTTAATGTTTCAGAAAATATTTCTACCCTGGAATTATTTCATGGCCCTACCCTGGCTTTTAAAGATGTGGGTGCAAGGTTTATGAGCCGTTGCCTTGGTTATTTTGTAAAAGATTTTGATAGAAAAATCACAGTGCTGGTAGCCACTTCAGGCGATACTGGTGGTGCAGTTGCCAATGGCTTTTATAATGTGGAAGGAGTTGATGTTGTTATACTCTACCCTTCGGGCAAAGTAAGCAGCGTACAGGAAAAACAATTAACAACGCTGGGTAATAATGTTCATGCACTGGAAGTAAACGGAAGTTTTGATGATTGCCAGCAAATGGTAAAGCAGGCATTTATTGATAAGGAACTAAACAAAAAACTGTTTCTCACTTCTGCAAATTCTATCAATGTAGCCCGGTGGCTGCCACAGCAGTTCTATTATTTTTTTGCATACAAACAATGGAAAGAAAAAGATAATCCACCTGTGATAAGTGTACCCAGTGGGAATTTCGGAAACATCTGTGCCGGGCTCCTGGCCAACTCATCAGGCCTGCCCGTAAAACATTTTATTGCAGCATGTAATGCCAATGATGTGGTGACACGATATTTAGAAACAGAAAACTATCAACCCAAAAAAGCGATTGCCAGCATCAGCAATGCAATGGATGTTGGCGAACCAAGTAATTTCATCCGTATACTGGAATTATTTCGGCAGCAGTTTAATAATTTAACAACAACACTCAGCAGTTACAGCATCAGCGATGAAAAAACCAGGGCAACGATTAAAAAAGTGCTGGAAGATAAAGATTATTTAACTGATCCGCATGGTGCAGTTGCATACCTGGCTTTGGAAAAATACCTGCATTCTCATCCGCTTGAAAAAGGAATATTTTTAGAAACAGCACATCCGGTAAAATTCTATGATGTGATTGAACCTGTAATAAATAGTACAGTAAAAATACCTGGTACAGTTCAGGCCATACTCAACAAAGAAAAAGTCAGCAGAAAAATGGAAGCTGAATTTGGAGCATTACAGCATATTTTACTGCAGCTCTAAATATTTTTCTTAAAACCTTACGCAGTTAAAACAAACTTATTTACGGAACCAATGATCTGTAAATTCCAAGTTCTAATCCTCGTAATTCAGCCAGTCCCCTCAAACGCCCGATGGCACTGTATCCCGGGTAAGTTTTTTTGTTCAGGTCATCTAGCATCTGGTGCCCATGATCGGGCCGCATGGGTATTGAAATATTTCTCCGCTTCTGCATCAGCACAACTTCCATTACAATGGCGTACATATCTGTATCGCCGCCTAAATGATCTGCTTCATAAAAATTTCCTGCTGCATCACGTTTGGTATTGCGCAGGTGCAGGAAATGAATATTATCACCAAAACGTTGAATCATACTTACCAAATGATTATCGGCCCTGGCGCCAAAAGAGCCGGTACAAAAACATAATCCATTTGCTTCAGAGGGAACTGAGTTGATAATTGCCAGCGCATCATCTTCCGTACTAACCACCCTCGGCAATCCTAAAACCGGGTAAGGGGGATCATCAGGATGAATGGCCATCTTTAAACCACATTCTTCAGCAACAGGAATAACCTGTTTTAAAAAATAAAAAAGATGCTGTTGTAATTTTTTTGCATTGATACCTTCATAAGTTTTTAATGCGGTAAGTATTTGTTTGGGTGTAAAAGCCTCATCGCTACCCGGCAGCCCGAGCATGGTATTGTTGAAAAGTTTTTTCTTTTCTTCAGCACTCATGGTTTCAAATCTTGTGGTTGCATTTTTAATTTCTGCTTCGGTATAATCTTTTTCAGCGTCTGGTCTTTTTAATAAAAACAAATCGAATGCGATGAAGGCAGCACGTTCAAAATACAATGCTTTGCTTCCATCGGGTAAAGTATAGCTAACATCTGTTCTCAACCAATCCAATATGGGCATAAAATTATAGGTAACCACTTTCAGGCCGCAGGCTGCCACATTGTGTAAACTGGTTTTATAATTTTCGATGTATTGCAGATAGTTGCCGTTTTGTTTTTTGATATCCTCATGTACAGGCAGGCTTTCAATCACTGTCCAGCTAAGCCCTGCGGCTTCTATCACTTTTTTTCTTTCATTAATTTCATCCATCGTCCATACATCTCCAATGGGAACCTGGTGCAATGCTGTTACTACGCCTTCGCAACCTGCCTGTTTAATGTCAGTTAATTTCACCGGATCGTTTGGTCCGTACCAACGCATTGTCTGATGCATCATCATAAAAAATATTTAGTTTCAGCCTCTGAAATATACCAATACAGAAATAACCACCAACGCCAGCACAACAGATACAATCACATCCCATTTACTGAAACTGTTTCTTGCATCGGCCTTTTGTTCGGCCGACAATGTGCCCCAGGTAAGTCCTTTTATCCGTTCTTCATCCGGCCTTTCAGTAAACAAGCTGACTAAGGAACAAACTACAACACATGCAAGGAACATATAAATAGCCATGTGAGAAAAGTTCACAGATGCAAATGTTGCAAACGGGCCTGATGCACCATCAATAAGCACTCCATGATCCATGTAAATCAGTTCCGAAATAATTCTCACTGTTGCCATTAATAAACCAAACAATAAGGTGGCAATGGCACCTTTGGCATTAATACGTTTCCACAAAATACCCAATAGGAACACTGCAGTAATCGGTGGAGCAATATATGCCTGAACACTTTGTAAGTACTGGTACAAAACACCGCCACCTATTTTCTGCATGATTGGAATCCATAACATACCCAGCACAACAATGATACCTGTTGCAATTCGCCCCGTACGAACCAATTTTAATTCAGGTGTATCCGGATACATCTTTTTGAAAATATCAACAGTAAATAATGTAGATGCTGAATTAAAAACTGAAGCAAGTGAACTCATCAAAGCTGCCATCAAACCACCGGCAACTAATCCTTTCAGGCCTGCGGGTAATAAATATTTTACCAGCGTTGGAAACACTTCATCGCTTTTTTCGTAAGTAATGATTCCTTTTTTCTTAAGTGCGAAAGCAATAATACCGGGTACTAAAAAAATAAAAATAGGCGTCAGTTTTAAGTAAGCACCAAATATGGCACCTCTTCTGCCTATCTTAATATTGTGTGCTGCCAGTGTCCGTTGCACTATGTACTGATCGGTACACCAATACCAGATACCAACGATTGTTCCACCTATCAGCATACCTGTCCAGGGAAATTCCGGATCGCTTGATGGACGCCACATATTAAAATGACTGCTTCCCGCCGTAGCTTTTAATTCGCTCCAGCCACCAACTGCATTCAATCCCATAATTGTAATCAATGCGGCACCTACTAAGAGAATTACTGTTTGAAAAGCCTCGGTATAAACTACAGCCCGCATGCCGCCTAAAATTGTATACAGCCCGGTTATCACAACAATAATAATTGCACCTTCTAAAAATCCAATGCCCAGCAATTGTGACACTACAATACCTCCGGCATAAATCGTAACAGAAACTTTTGTAAGCACATAACCTGCAATTGAAAATAAAGAGAGGAACCATCTTGAACGGCTGTCGAATCTTTTTTCTACAAACTCGGGCATGGTGAATGCACCGCTACGCATGTAAAAAGGAAGAAAGAACCATCCCAATAACAATACAATCCAGGCATGCAGTTCATAATGCGCCATGGGCATTCCACTTTCGGCACCGGTACCTGCAAGGCCTACAACATGTTCAGATCCTATGTTTGAGGCAAAGATGGAAGCGCCAATCACAAACCAGCCAACATTGCGGCCGGCCAGGAAATAATCTTCAGTGGTATTATTTTTTTGTCGCATTACCCACCAGGCAATACCCAGCAGGATAATGAAATAACCACCCAGCACTATCCAGTCGAGTGATTGCAGCGCATTGTTCATAACAGTTGGTTTTGTTTATATGAATCGGTTAATGATATTTTCCATATACTCCTGTTTACCGCTTATTACTGCAGGCTCACCATTTTGAAGAGCATAATCTCTTAAATCTTCTAAGGAAAGTTTTCCCTCCTCAAATTCTTTCCCCTTACCGCTGTCGTAAGAAGCATAACGCTCTGTTCTTATTTTTTTGTACCCAGATTTTTGCAGAATATTATCTGCAACGATCAATGCTCTTGCAAAACTATCTATACCGCCTATATGTGCATGAAACAAATCTGCTGCATCGGTTGAGTTGCGGCGAATTTTTGCATCGAAGTTGATCCCGCCAGCTTTAAAGCCGCCGGCTTCTATGACCACCAGCATAATTTCGGTAAGTTCGTTAATATTGTTGGGAAACTGATCGGTATCCCATCCATTTTGATAATCGCCACGATTGGCATCCATGCTGCCCAGCAAACCTGCATCGGCAGCAGCCTGCAGTTCATGCTGCATAGTATGGCCCGCAAGTGTTGCATGATTTACTTCGATATTTAAACTGAAATCTTTTAACAGGTCATACTGATGTAAGAAACCGATTACTGTTTCACAGTCGTAGTCATACTGATGTTTGGAAGGTTCACAAGGTTTTGGTTCGATAAAGAATTGTCCTTTAAAACCATTTTGTCTTGCATAATCTTTTGCAATATGCAGGAACCTGGCCAAATGTTCCTTCTCTCTTTTCATGTTGGTATTCAGCAAACTCATATATCCTTCCCTTCCTCCCCAAAAAACATAATTTGCTCCACCCAATGCAATGGTTGCATCCAGTGCCGCTTTTACCTGGGCCGCCCCATGAGAGAGAACGTGAAAATCAGGATTCGTGGCGGCCCCATTCATATATCTCCTGTTAGAAAAAAGATTGGCAGTGCCCCATAATAATTTTACGCCGCTGGCATCCTGCTTCTCTTTTAAATAAGCAGTGATGGTCTGCAGCCGTTTCTCGTTATCGGCTATATCATTGGTATAATCAACTGCATCCACATCATGAAAACAATAAAAGGGTAAGCCCAGTTTCGTAATAAATTCAAATGCTGCATCTGCTTTGTCCTTCGCTCTTTCAATAGCATCCGTTTTTTTACCCCATGGAAAAATATGCGTTGGCTCACCAAACGGATCGGCACCACTTCCTACGAATGAATGCCAGTACGCTACTGAAAAACGCAGATATTCTTTCATCGTCTTTCCTGCAACAACTTTATTTTCATCATACCAGCGATATGCCAGCGGGTTATCAGTTCCGGTTCCTTCAAATTTTATCTGAGGAATGTCTTTAAAAAACTCTTGCGCTCCCGTTACAATTTTCATCAGTAGTTATTTTTTAAGTTATAAGATATTTACCTGTTCGGTTATAGCTCCAGTTTTTTCATTTAGTAATTCTTTCCAGTCTGCATAAAGTTCTTCATAGTTATTATATTTTTCGGGTTCAATAACTTCATCCGGCTTCCTGTTACTGAAAGCTTCTTTTGTATTTTTAAAAATACCTGCTCCAATTCCGGCGCCAATGGCCGCACCATAGCTGCCATCGCCTTTATAAAACTCAATGGCTACCTGTGCTGTATTTGCAAATGATCTTGTAAATACATCACTTAAAAAAAGGTTAGCCTTGCCTGCACGGATGATGGTCGGGTTCATGCCATTCTCTCTCATTATGTCCAGTCCGAAACGGAAGGCGAATGCAATTCCTTCCTGCGCAGCCCTCACCAGGTGAGCATCTGTATGTATATTAAAATCAAGATTTTTAAAATGCGCCCCAACCTGCCGGTTATTCAGCATTCGTTCGGCGCCATTGCCGAAAGGCAGTGCCAGTAAGTTGTTTGAGCCGGGTTTAATATTTGCAGCAGCATTATTTAATTCGGAATAAGTGCGATTCCCGCCTATGAGATTTTTAACCCAGCGATTAAAAATACCTGACCCGTTAATACATAACAAAACGCCGATTCTGTTCAGGTCAGCTTGATGATTAACGTGGGCAAAACTGTTGATACGTGATTGCCGGTCATATTCCATTTGATCGCTTACACCATAAATTACACCACTGGTGCCTGCCGTTGCAGCTACTTCGCCGGGTTGCATTACATTTAAAGAAAGTGCGTTATTAAGCTGATCACCTGCTTTGTATGAAACGGGTATGCCGGGTTTTAATGATAACCTTTCGGCAACTGCATCCTTTAACAGGCCATGTGGTGAAAATAAGTTTTGAATGGCAGGAAAAAATGATTGGTCGAATCCAAAATAATTAATGACGTCATTTGAAATACAATTGCTGCGGAAATCCCAGAATATTCCTTCTGATAAAGCAGCAGAAGTTATGCTGGTCTCTCCGGTTAATTTCATGGCGATAAAATCACCAGGCAATAATATCTTATCAATTTTGCTGTAAACAGCCGGTTCATTTTCTTTTACCCAGGCCAGTTTTGAAGCTGTAAAATTTCCGGGAGAGTTTAATAAATGGTATAAACATTTTTCTTTCCCTATCTTTTCAAATGCATGATCACCAATTTCAACGGCACGGCTGTCGCACCAGATGATTGAGTTCCTTAAAACATGCTGTTCTTTATCCACCAGAACCAGTCCATGCATCTGGTAGGCAATACCTATGGCAGTAATATCCCCGGGATTATACAATTTTGTTGTATTACATTTAAGTATGGCTTGTTTTACATTGTCCCACCACATATCGGGGCTTTGCTCAGCCCAGCCCGGTTGAGGCGAAATAATATCAAGTTCAGTATCGGGATACTGAACAGCAGCAATGGATTGCTGTGTTGCTGCATCCAGTACAGAAACTTTAACCGACGACGTACCTAAATCAATTCCTAACAACAACATTGCTGTTCTTTGTTACTAAGTTATTCTAATTTAGTTATAAAATTAAAATAAGGAAAGGATGAACAGGATTCACCCCTCTTTTTCTAAACTCTGCCTGGTTAAGCAAACTATCTGGATTAACATTTTCCGTTACCTTATCAAAAACTCCGCGATCTTTACTGCATATCAAAATAACCAATCATTGCATTTCCAAACCCGGAAAAAATTTTATAAATTCCGGTTGGTTTACTGTTGCAGAATAATAAAAAGTACAAGAGTGCCCTTCCTTGGTCAGGATAAACTTTGTAACAATGTTAAATAGAATTGCAAATGCCGGTTTCAAAAAACAACTAACGCATAATGAAAAAATCATTTTCGCTTTTTCTGATTGTTTCAAGTTTTAATGCACCTGCACAGGATTACAAATCATTGCCCATGTGGAATACAAAACTTTCTTTTGAGCAAAGAGTAAATGATGTGGTCAGCCGCTTAACGCTGGAAGAAAAAGTAGCACAGATGCTGAATGCAACCCCGGCCATTCCCAGGCTTGGGATTCCTGCATATGACTGGTGGAATGAAGTGCTTCACGGCGTTGCAAGAACACCCTTTCATGTTACATCGTATCCGCAAGCTATTGCAATGGCTGCTACCTGGGACAGCAGTTCGCTGAAGATGATGGCAAATTATTCTGCACAGGAAGGAAGGGCCATTCACAACAAAACGATTGAAATGGGAAAAACGGGTGACCGTTACGTAGGGCTTACGTACTGGACTCCCAATATCAATATCTTCCGGGATCCACGCTGGGGCCGTGGGCAGGAAACCTATGGAGAAGATCCTTTTCTTACCGCAAACATGGCTGCGGCATTTGTACGCGGCCTACAGGGTAATGACCCCAAATATTTACAGGCTGCTGCATGCGCCAAACATTTTGCAGTACACAGCGGCCCCGAACCGAGCAGACATTCAGATAATTTTGATCCTTCTCTCTACGATTTGTGGGATACTTATTTACCTGCATTTAAAAAACTGGTGGTGGATGCAAAAGTTGCAGGTGTGATGTGTGCTTACAATGCAGTGAACACACAACCCTGTTGTGCCAGTGATTTACTGATGAATGATATTCTCCGCAATCAATGGAAATTTACCGGTTATGTAACTTCTGATTGCTGGGCAGTGGATGATTTTTTCCGTTACCACAAAACACATAAGGATGCAACAACTTCGGCGATTGATGCTGTAATACATGGTACCGATATGGAATGTGGGGCCTCTGTATATAAAACCCTGCTGGATGCTGTAAAGAATGGTTTGATGAAAGAGGATCAGCTGGATGTTTCGCTGAAAAGATTATTTATGATCCGTTACCGGCTGGGCATGTTCGATCCGCCATCCATGGTGAAGTATGCACAAACGCCGGCTTCTGTTTTAGAAAGTCCTGAACACAAGGCACAGGCTTTAAAAATGGCACAGCAATCAATTGTTTTATTAAGAAACGAAAACAATACTTTGCCTTTGAGTAAAAAGATAAAGAAGATAGTTGTATTGGGACCCAATGCAGATAATTCCATTGCAATTTTAGGTAACTATAACGGAATACCTTCCAAAGTTGTTACAGCGTTAGAAGGCATAAAAAATAAATTGGGGCCGGGTATTGAAGTTGTGTTTGAAAAAGCAGTCAACTTCGCAAATGATACACTATTAGTATACAACAATATCAGTAATAAATACAGTTACAATGGAAAGCCGGGTGTACTGGCGGAATATTTTAATAATGAAAAACTGGAAGGATATCCGGTTGTAACACAAATTGAAAATGATATTAATCAATACTGGACGGAAGGGCAAATACCTGTTGCCGGGGTTGCTGCTGTACATTATTCTGCCAGGTATAAAACTACACTTACTGCACCTGAAGATAAAGTTCTGAATTTTGTAACTGAAGGCGATGATGGCTATCGCATTATCATTAACGATAGTGTGCTTATTGATTCCTGGAATAGAAACAGTTGGGGTGCCGAAGAATTCAGGTTGCCGGTTAAGAAAGATTTTACTTATCGGATTGAAGTCATATTCCGTCAAAGCGAAGGCAATGCATCCATACGTTTGCAGGCAGGTAATTATATAAAAACTGATTTCGCTGCTTTGGCAAACAGGGTGAAAGATGCTGATGCAATTGTTTTCATTGGCGGCATCTCGCCACAACTGGAAGGTGAAGAAATGCCGGTTGCTGTTCCAGGTTTTAAAGGCGGCGACAGAACATCCATTATGATCCCGGCTGTGCAAACAGCATTATTACAATCATTAAAAAGCACAGGCAAGCCTGTTGTTTTTGTAATGATGACCGGCAGTGCTTTGGCAACGCCATGGGAATCTGAAAATATTTCCGCTATATTAAACGCCTGGTATGGCGGACAAAGCGCTGGCACTGCTATTGCCGATGTTTTGTTTGGCGATTATAATCCTGCAGGCCGCCTTCCTGTAACTTTTTATAAAAGCGATAATGATCTTGCCGGTTTCAGCAATTACTCTATGGCAAACCGAACCTACCGCTATTTTAAAGGAGATGCATTGTACCCGTTTGGTTATGGATTAAGTTATACCAGTTTCAATTATGATAACCTGGTAATTCCTGCCACAGCCAAAGCAGGAAAAAACATTATGGTAAGTGTAAAAGTTACAAACACCGGTAACAAAGATGGAGAAGAAGTGGTTCAGTTATATGTAACCAACCAGGAAAAATCAATCCGCTCTGCCATTAAAGCACTAAAAGGTTTTCAGCGGATCTTTTTAAACGCCGGTGAAAGCAAAACAGTTTATTTCAATCTTACAGCAGATGATCTATCTGTTACAGATGAAAATGGCAGAATGAAACCACTGAAAGGAAAAGTTTTTATCAGCGTTGGCGGCGGACAGCCGGATGTAAAAAATAAAACAACCAGCAATGTGGTGGGTAAAGCCATCAGCATTCAATAATAAAATAACCAAAGAACAAAACTATTATGTCAGAAAAATTAAGAAGCCGTGGCTGGTTTGGCAAAAAAGATAAGGATGGAATTATTTACCGTAGCTGGATGAAAAATCAGGGTATGCCCACAGATATGTTTGATGGCCGTCCGGTTATTGGTATCTGTAATACGTTCAGTGAACTCACACCCTGTAATGCGCATTTTCGTGAACATGCAGAAATGGTAAAACGTGGTGTGTTGGAAGCTGGTGGTTTTCCGCTGGAATTTCCCATCATGAGTCTGGGAGAAACATTGCTGAAACCGACGGCGATGCTTTTCAGGAACCTTGCAAGTATGGATGCCGAAGAATCCATTCGTGGCAACCCGATTGACGGAGTTGTATTGTTAACCGGTTGCGATAAAACAACTCCTTCAACAGTAATGGGTGCAGCGAGTGTGGGGTTGCCAACCATTGTTGTTCCAGGCGGCCCAATGCTTAATGGCAGATACAAAGGTCAAACTATTGGCAGTGGCACACATGTGTGGAAATTTGATGAAGATATGAAGACGGGAAAGATGACAGCAGAAGAATGTGAGTTTGCTGAAAGCTGCATGAGCCGAAGCATTGGCCATTGCATGACGATGGGCACGGCAAGTACCATGGCCTGTATGGTGGAATCATTGGGTTTAACTTTAAGCGGTGCATCTGCAATACCTGCAGCCGACAGCCGGAAAAAACAAATGGCACAACTCAGCGGGCGACGGATTGTGGAAATGGTAAAAGAAAATTTAACGATTGATAAAATACTCACCAGGGAAGCATTTGAAAATGCCATTATGGTGAATGCTGCGGTGGGAGGCTCGTCCAATTTCATCATTCACCTTACTGCTATTGCCGGCAGAATTGGTGTTGAACTGAACCTGGATGATTTTGACAGCATCGGGAGCAGAATTCCATTGTTGCTGAACCTGATGCCTTCTGGTAAATACCTGATGGAAGATTTTTATTATGCAGGGGGGCTTCCGGTTATTTTAAATGAGTTAAAAGAAAAGTTACACAAAAATATTATTACTGTTACCGGAAACAATCATCATGAAAATATTACAGGTAATACAGCATGTTATAATGATGATGTTATTGCCAGTTACAACAAGCCTTTAATTCCGGAAGCAGGTTGTGTAGTAGTAAAAGGAAATCTGGCAGAGCATGGTGCGGTGATTAAACCATCTGCAGCCAGCTCAGCATTGATGAAACATAAAGGAAGGGCTGTGGTGTTTGAAAGTATTGAAGATTACAATGCAAGAATTGATGATCCCGAACTGGATATTGATGAAAACTGTGTGATGGTATTGAAATATGTTGGTCCTGTTGGTTATCCCGGCATGCCGGAAGTTGGCAACATGGCATTGCCGAAAAAAATATTGAAGAAAGGAATCAAGGACATGGTACGCATTAGTGACGGCAGGATGAGCGGCACTGCGTATGGGGCAGCGGTGCTGCATGTATCACCCGAATCTGCAATAGGCGGCAATCTTGCACTGGTTCAAAATGGAGATATGATTGAACTGGATGTTGAACAACGCAAACTTCATTTGCATGTAACTGATGAGGAGCTGGCAAAACGAAGATCAGCATGGCAACGGCCAAAACCTGCTGCTACACGTGGTTATGTAAGCATGTACATAAACCATGTGATGGGTGCTGATAAAGGTGCTGACCTGGATTTTTTGCAGGGAAGTTCGGGTTCTGTGGTAACAAGGGATTCACATTAAACCGGGATTAAACTCATTAACCGGCATATAAATTAATGTTTTAAAATTATTCCTTCTTCTTAACAAATGCTTTCATCAACCCGGTAAACTAATGACATTTATAATCATCATTTTAGCCATTGCTTTCCAGATTTTTTTAACGTATAAAAAAGTCAGCCCCTTTTTATCATTGCTCATTGTAGCAATTCTTTCCGGATTGTTTTTAGGTATGAATCCTGGAGACATTCTTACGTCTATTAAAAACGGCGTTGGCAGTACCCTTGGCGGATTGGCATTGATCATTTGCCTTGGCGCTGTATTGGGAAAGATACTGGAAGCCGGTGGCGCAGCAGAAAGGATCTCAACAACTTTAATAAATTCCTTCGGGCAAAAAAATATTCAGTGGGCGGTACTGCTTACCGGTTTTCTTATCGGCATCCCGCTATATTATAATGCCGGTTTTGTAATACTGGTACCGCTGGTTTTTTCAATTGCCAGCAAAGCAAAACTTCCTTTGTTATATGTTGCCATCCCAATGGCAGCATCCTTATCAACCACGCATTGTTTTTTGCCGCCCCACCCAAGTCCGGTTTTCCTGGTGAATGCATTTAATGCAGATATGGGAAAAACGCTGATCTATGGATTGATCATCACGATTCCGGTTGTTGTAATTGCCGGCCCGGTTTTAGGCAGGATGATGAAAAATATTGATGTGGATATCAAATCATTTTTTTTATCTGCTGAAGAAACCCCACATAAAAATTTACCCGCTGTATTTCCAAGTTTTTTAATTGGCCTCTTACCGGTTTTATTAATAACGCTGGCTGTTGTTGCTGATAATTTTTTGGCTGACCAGTTACTGAAAAAAATACTCTTATTTACCGGTGATCCAACTATTGCCTTGTTGCTGTCAGTTTTTCTTGCCATCTGGTATTTTGGATTACGTGCCGGCGAAACCATGGAAACAACAATGAAATGGCTGAATGAAGCCATTGCCGGAATTGCAATAATCGTATTGATCATTACTGCCGGAGGAGTATTTAAACAGGTGCTGCAGGACAGTGGTACAGATAAATACATTGCATCATTCAGCGGTAAGTGGCAAATGCCCCCGTTGATATTTGCCTGGGTGGTTACTGCCTTATTGAGGGTAGCCATTGGTTCTGCAACGGTTGCCGGAATTACAGCAGCCGGAGTAGTAACACCATTGGTTGCATCAGGAGTTGTGTCTCCTGAACTGATGGTATTAGCAATAGGAACGGGAAGTGTATTCGGTTCTCATATAAATGATTCCGGCTTCTGGATGTTTAAGGAATTTTTCAATCTTTCTCTAAAACAAACCTTTCTGTCCTGGACAATTATGGAAACAACCATTTCCATACTGGGATTGATTGGTGTTTTAGTATTGAATATGTTTATTTAATATGAAGAGCGATGTCACCTAAAATCATTACCATGTCAAAAGTTCGTTGGGGAGTTTTAAGTACTGCAAAGATAGGCAGGGAAAAAGTGATCCCCGCCATGCAGGCTGGCATGCACACTGAGATAACAGCCATTGCTTCGGAAAATAAGGAACTGGCAGAAGCAATAGCCAGGCAACATCATATCGCCAAAGTATACAATTCCTATGAAGCATTACTGGCCGATCCTGAGATAGATGCAGTTTATATTCCACTACCCAACCACCTGCATGTGCCCTGGTCCATCAAAGCATTGCAGGCTGGTAAACATGTGTTGTGCGAAAAGCCGATCGGGCTTTCATCTGCAGAAGCAGAGGAATTGTTGCAGGTATCACAGCAAAACCCGCATTTAAAAATCATGGAAGCATTTATGTATCGCTTCCATCCGCAATGGCAGGCAGCCAAAGAACTGGTCAGCGATGGAAGTATTGGCAAACTGAAAACAATTGAATCTTTTTTTTCTTATTACAATACCGATCCGGCCAATATCCGTAACAAAAAAGATATTGGCGGCGGCGGATTAATGGATATCGGCTGCTATCCCATTTCACTCTCCCGTTTTATTTTTGGCCGGGAACCGGAGAGGGTGTCGGGCCGGCTGGAGATTGACCCCGTATTTCAAACAGACAGCATGGCTTCGGCGATCCTTGATTTTAAGTCTGGAACATCAACATTTACCTGTTCTACACAATTGATACCATTTCAAAAGGTGAATATTATTGGTACAGAAGCCAGGATCGAACTGGAGATTCCTTTCAATCCTGCTTTGGAATCACCAGCCATCATCTGGCTGCATTCAAAAAACAGCAGCCGTCAAATAAATTTTGATGCCATTGATCATTATACAATTCAAGGGGACCAGTTCTCGATGGCTATATTAAGTGATGAACCTGTACCAACGCCGCTTACAGACGCTGTGAATAATATGAAAGTGATTGAAGCAATTGTTGAAAGTGCTGAAAAAAATGAATGGGTGATGATAAATAAATAAAAAGTTTTTACAGGTTTAACCAGGTTTTTATTCTGAAAAAAGATTATCATTTCTTAATACTGAACTTATACACTGAAGTCGTTTTATACGTTTTTCCGGGCTCCAGCAACGTTGACGGGAATCCGGGTTGATTTGGTGAATCAGGAAAATGCTGTGTCTCCAGGCAAAATGCAGTCCTGTAATCATCCTTTGTACCTTTCAGGCTGTTCTTTCCCTGCATAAAATTACCTCCGTAAAATTGCAAACCCGGCTCATCTGTAAAAATTTCCATCAGGATACCGGTTTTATCGCCCAGCACAGCAGCAGCCATGTTCAGCCCGGTTCCTATATTTTTATTCAACACAAAATTATGGTCATAACCTGCTCCGTTTTTTATTTGTTTATCAACCGTATCGTTCACGCTTGCGGCAATTGCAGTGGCTGTCCTGAAATCAAATGGAGTGCCTTCCACTTTTTCAATTTCCCCTGTAGGGATCAGTGTTTCATCAACCGGCGTATAATTATCAGCATTTATCATTAACTGGTGGTTTCCAATATCACCGCTGCCAACGCCATTCAGGTTAAAATAAGCATGATTGGTAAGATTGCAAACCGTTTTTTTATCAGTAGTAGCTTCATAATCTATTTTTACTTCATTATTATCTGTAAGGGTATAAGTAACTTTTACATTCAGTTTGCCGGGAAAACCTTCTTCACCATCGGCAGCAACATAATTAAGCACCAGGCTGTTTTCGCCAACTGGCGTTGCATCCCAAACCACATAATGAAAACCTTTGGGTCCGCCATGCAATGAATTGATTCCATTGTTAGCTGCCAGATTATATGTTACACCGTCGATACTGAATTTTGCTTTTGCGATCCTGTTACCGTAACGGCCAATGATGGCTCCGTAATAAGGGTCGGTATCTATATTCACAAAATCGTTCAGGTTATCAAACCCTGTAATAACATCAGTTGGTTTGCGGTCTTTATCGGGAACCAGCAGGCTCACCAGCCTGGCGCCAAAATTGGTAATGGCTGCCAGTACACCGTTTGCATTTTTAATGGTATAAAGGCTTACCTTTTTACCATCAATGGTCTGTTCAAAATCAGCAGCAGCAGGTAATGACAGAGCCAGACTGTCTTTCATAGTTTTTTCAGTTTGATTTTTATCAGCAGCGTTATTGCACCCATAATAAAATAATGAGAGGCATAAGACAACAGCAGGTAATAGTATTTTTTTCATATAGCTTTTTTTAATTGTCAGATTGTAAATCGAAACTGTATAATTAAATGTTGATGGCAGCTACTAATGCCTGACAATTTTTAAACTGTTTATCCTGTTAATATAATTATCTAATTAACATATTGTCTTATTAAACTTTGGAACCTCTTCTGAACCACTCCTTTGACAAACCCAGCCTGATAACTTTTTGTCATACTTGCCGAAATATAAAAAAGAACAGGGCTTAGAGGCAGAAAATTATTTCCAGTAGCAAAACACGCTAACGTTGTATCCTTATTTCCCGTAAGTGCTTTTAATATTCAGAGGATAGTATAAATATTAAAATCATACTGTTAATTTAAAGACCCTGATATAATACTTAAACTCAATTAAATATTGACTTATGTAAAATACCGGACAGATCGTTCACTTGCCATTTTTGAAAATCCGGTGCTGCATCAAGCACATTAGCAAAGCCGCTGAACTCATTTGCTTCATGCATGGTTGTAATAACCATTGCCTTCATACCTGCATTGGCAGCTGCTTCCACTCCTTTTGGCGCATCTTCAAATACAATACATTCATCGTATAAAACCCCCAGCTTATCAGCGCACTTCACAAAAGTTTCTGCGTTTGGCTTACTAAATTGTACATGATCTGCACTCACAATTTCGTCAAAATAGTGGCGGATATCCAACCCATCAAGCACAAAATCTATATTGAACATGATGGCGGCAGAACCGATAGCCATTTTAATATGATTGGCTTTTGCCTTTTCTAAAAATTGATCAAGTCCGTCAATCAATTTTAAATGTGGCCTGAACTCGCTTTGATATTGCTTCTCCTTTTCAATACTCATCTTATCTTTTTCTTCAACCGAAAAACGGCCCGGGAATATCCTGTCCAGGAAATCATGATTTTTTCCGTAACATTCTGTCTTCACCTGCTCCAGGCTTAGGCCGGCGCCTAACTCATTTACAATGCGATGCCATGCCCTGATGTGGTAAGACATATCATCAATCATCGTTCCATTCAGATCAAAAAGAAAAGCTTTTAAATTACCCATTTGTCATAGTTTAGAAATACTTCCCTTGTTTTAGATTTTATTCTTAATTGTAAACTACAATTAAAATAAACAAAGAATCCTGCCTAAGCAGGATAAATTTGTCATTGTATCGGGGAGCAGACTTGAACTGCCGACCTTCGGGTTATGAATCCGATGCTCTAACCAGCTGAGCTACCCCGACATACCCGTTTAACGGGGTGCAAATATAGGCGATTTGGTTAAAATTTTTGCTGCTACTGGGCAAGAAGTTGTTCAATACGCTTAGAAACCTTGTCGGCATTGGGTAACATGGCTTTTTCAAGTACAATATTCATTGGCACTGCAGGTAAATTCAGGGCACCCAAAACCTCAACCGGGGCATCCAGAAAACGGAAACAGGATTTTGAAATACGCCCCGCCAGTGATTCTGAAAAAGAGTTATCCTGCTGCTCTTCGGTTAATATTAAACATTTACCATGTTTTTTAACTGTAGCAAAAACCAGTTCTTCATCTAATGGAAATAAAGTACGCAAATCAATAATTTCAATTTTACCTGTAAAATTTTTAGCCGCGGCTTTTGCCCAATACACTCCCATTCCGTAGGTGATGATGCAACAACTTTCACCGCTGTCAACATAATCATCATCGGCATGTAAAACAACATTTCCTTTACCCAATGGGATTATATAATCTCTTGACGGTTCCGTATTTTTTGCATCATCTGTGCCCGGAACTTTACTCCAGTACAACCCTTTATGTTCTAACATAACAACCGGATTGGGATCAAGGAAGGCTGCTTTCAGCAGACCTTTCATATCTGCAGCATTGCTTGGATAAACAATTTTAATTCCTTTAATGGTAAGCAATGTACTTTCAATGCAGCCGCTGTGATACGGGCCTCCGCCGCCATAGGCACCGATGGGAACCCGGATTAAAGTCTGTACAGGAAATTTTCCGCAGCTTAAATAACAGCTTTTCGAAATTTCGGTTACCAGTTGATTCAAGCCCGGATAAATATAATCGGCAAACTGTACTTCTACAATCGGCTTTAAACCAACAGCACTCATGCCTACTGTAGAACCGATGATATATGCTTCCTGTATAGCTGTATTAAAAACCCGGTGATCGCCAAACTGCTCAGCCAATGTTGCTGCTTCCCTGAAAACACCACCCAGCCTGCGTCCCACATCCTGGCCATATAAAAGTGATTCGGGGTAATCTTCCATGATCTCTCTCACGGCAAAAAGTGCTGCGTCTACCATTAATACTTTTTCTTTTCCTGCAGGTTCACGTTCGCCGGCTTCTTCAGTTACCGGTGTGGGAACAAAAACATACTCACTTACTGTTGCAGGATCGGGTTCAGGTGCAGCAACCGCTCCCTGGAAATGGTGAAGCACTTCCTTAGTTGTTTCGGTTTCAACGGATGCCAAAGTTTCTTCAGTTACTCCAATTTCAAGTAACTTATTCCGAAGCTTTGGACCCGGATCATCTGCTGCGTGTTTTGCCAGGTCTTCTTCAGTTCTGTAAAATTCTTTTCGCACACCACTGGTATGATGGCCGAGTAAAGGAACTCTTGCATGTACCAGGAATGGATGTCTTTCTTTCCTTACCTCATCTACTACATTTTTCATTACATCATAACTCTGCAAAAAATCGCTGCCATCAATGCTGATGCGTTTTATACCTTTAAACCCTTTTACCATTTCATTGGCATTGGTTGTTCTGGCTTCTTCTGAAGTAACACTGATCCCCCATCCATTATCCTGCACTAAATAAATTATGGGCAATTGATGCAAAGCTGCAAATTGAAATGCTTCACTTACTTCTCCTTCTGTTACCGAAGCATCGCCTAATGAACAAATCACTACGGGTAATTCTCCCTTGCTGCCTTTCTTTAATTTTCCTGATTGTATTCTCTCCAGGAATTTAATTCCCTGGGCGATACCCGTTGTAGGGATAGCCTGCATACCCGTTGCACTACTTTGATGAATGATATTCGCTTTATCATCTCCCTTGTAATTAGGATGTGAATAATATTCCCGGCCGCCGGTAAATATATCATTTCCTTTGGCCAATAACTGCAACATGAGGTCATAAGGGGAAAACCCCATCCCAAGCAAAATACCTTCGTCACGGTAATAAGGGCTGATATAATCGCAGGGCAATAAATGAAAAGCTGTTGCCAATTGAATGGCTTCATGGCCACGGCATGTGGAATGTACATATTTACAAACCTGGCGATTGTCTTCATAGGTATCTGCCATCGATTTTGCGGTACACATCAACCGGTAAGCTTTTAATAAAATATCCGTATCGATCATCTAAAATTAAAATATGAGTTGAATGAAAAAAAGTTTTTTAAACAGGTGCTAAAGGTATAAATAAAAAAACCGCTGATCTGGAAAATACAGCGATTCAATTTGATAGATATCAGTTAAATAAAATTCAGTACTATTTTATCTCCAGGTTAAAGAGATTTTTATCATCAATAAAGCCCTCCAGCATATCTCCCACAACGCATTCTCCAACGCCTGCCGGCGTACCCGTAAAAATAAGATCGCCGATATTCAGTGAGAAATAATTAGAAATATGTTCTATGATTTTATCGAAGCTGAATATCATCTGGGTTGAATTGGCCTTTTGAACCACTTCCTTATTTTTCAGCATGGAAAAATTTATACTCTTCCTGTTAAAATCGGGCGTAAGGTCGATATACTTACCCAGTACAGCAGAATTATCAAATGCTTTAGCTTTTTCCCATGGCAGCCCTTTTTCTTTTAAGCGGTCCTGTATATCACGTGCTGTAAAGTCAATACCAACGGTTATTGCGTCATAATAATTGGGTGCATGTTTTTCCTGGATGTATTTACCGTTTTTGCATACACGCAAAACAAGTTCGCACTCATAGTGCAGTTCATTTGTAAACTCGGGATAATAGAAGGGTGTATGGCTTTGCAGCAATGCACTCTTGGGTTTCATAAACAAAACCGGCTCCTCCGGTATATCATTTCCAAGTTCTTTTACATGATCCGTATAATTACGGCCTACACAAATTATCTTCATTTCACGCTTTTTTTAAGGTAGTGGGTTTGTGGCACGAATATAGACAAATGACTTAAAAAAAACAACTATGTGTTACAAAACAATGTTGCTTCGGTAAATAACTAAAATATTATGGTTTAATCGAAAGATTATTGTATATGCTCATTGATTGTTCAATTCCAGCGGTTACAAAACTTTCAATTATTTCAATGCATTTTTCTATCTTCAGCAGTACAGATGGCTCTTCAATCTTCAACCATTTTCCCAGTACAAAATCAGCCTGCATCCCTTTTGGATAATTGTTGCCTATCCCAAACCGTAATCTGGGATATTTATCTGTACCCAAAATATTCTCGATATCTTTTAACCCATTATGGCCTGCAGCTGACCCAGCGACCCTCAGCCTGATCTTATCCAGCGGCAATGCAACTTCATCTACAATAGTAAGGGTGTTTTCAAGCGGTACTTTTGTTTTTTCCAACCAGTATTTAAATGCACGTCCACTCAGGTTCATGTAAGTTGTGGGGCAGATGCAAACAATAAGTTTGCCCTTAAACTTTACTTCGGCAACATAAGCCAGCCTGTCAACCTTAAATGTACCACCATGTTTTAATACAAAGGCATTTACCACATCAAAACCAATATTATGACGGGTATTTGCATATTCAGCACCAATATTGCCGAGGCCAACTATTAGAAATTTTGACATAATCGTGAGTGGTGAATGGTGAGTGGTGAGACTCATGTCTCACGTCTCACAACTCACATTATAGAATCAAGCACTTGCTGTAAATCAGCTTCTGTTTTTATTAATACTTCTCTTGCCTTACTGCCCTGGTTTCCGCCAACGACACCTGATGCCTCCAGCTGATCCATTAAACGGCCCGCCCTGTTGTAACCCAGTTTCATGCGTCGTTGCAATAAAGAGGTACTACCTACCTGGCTGGCAACAATCAGCCTGGCTGCATCCTCAAATAGAGGATCTTTATCTCCCAGGTCAAAATCCTTACCTTCCATATCTTTTTCATCAATATACTCAGGTAATAAAAATGGCTGAGGATATCCTCTTTGTTCACCAATGAAATCAACAATCTTATCAACTTCGGGTGTATCAACAAAAGCACATTGCAGCCGAACAATATCTCCATTGTAGCTTATGAGCATATCACCTTTACCAATCAATTGCTCTGCCCCGCCGGTATCTAAGATAGTTCGGCTGTCAATTTTACTGCTTACTTTAAATGCAATTCTTGCAGGGAAATTTGCTTTGATGGTACCGGTAATGATATTTACCGACGGCCTTTGTGTAGCGATAATCAAGTGGATACCCACCGCTCTTGCCAGCTGTGCCAGACGTGCAATAGGCATTTCTACTTCTTTACCAGCCGTCATGATCAGATCCGCAAACTCATCCACTACCAATACAATAAAAGGTAAAAACTGATGTCCTTTTTCGGGATTCAATTTACGGGATACAAATTTTTCGTTGTACTCTTTAATGTTCCGGCAACCTGCTTCTTTTAAGAGGTCGTAGCGGTTATCCATTTCAATACAAAGTGCATTTAATGTATGTACAACTTTCTTGGTATCGGTAATGATGGCATCTTCCTCACCCGGTAATTTTGCCAGGAAATGATTTTCAATGGTTTTATAAATACTCAATTCTACTTTCTTTGGATCAACCAAAACAAATTTTAATTGAGAAGGATGTTTTTTATACAGGAGTGAAACCAAAATGGCATTCAATCCTACTGATTTACCCTGTCCTGTTGCACCTGCCATTAATAAATGCGGCATGGTGGTAAGGTCAACAATAAAATTTTCATTGTCGATTTTTTTACCAATACCTATCGGGAGCGAATAATTATTTTTTTGAAATTTTTCTGAAGAAAGCAGGGTCTTCATACTTACGATACTCTTCCTGGCATTTGGAACTTCAATACCGATAGTTCCTTTACCCGGTATGGGTGCAATGATACGTATGCCCAAAGCGGCAAGGCTTAAAGCAATATCATCTTCCAGGTTTTTTATCCGGGAAATGCGTACACCTGCGGCAGGAATGATCTCATATAAGGTAACCGTAGGCCCCACCGTTGCATATATCTTCTGAATCTGGATATCGTAATTCTTCAGGGTATTGATGATCTGGTTTTTATTATTCTCCAGTTCATTGGCATCCTGAACTATTTTGTCGCTTCCATGATCTGCCAGCAGATCCAGCACAGGATATTTATAATCTCTTAAGTCCAATACGGGATCGTAAGGCTTTGAAGCAGCTACTTTTGAAACAGCAGCAGGTTCTGCTTCTTTTTCATCAGGCACAGATTTTATTTCAAGCGACAGATCGCTTTCAGCCACAACTTTTACCGGCGGAACTGATTGCGGTATAACTAACTCATCTTTCTCAACCGTTTCGTATGCAGCTTCCTTTTCAACCAGGCTTATATCATGAATGGGGTTAGCTTCTTCCGGTTGGGTATGATTCAACATGGACTCATTCCCTTTTAAAGTATTCCTTTTAGATTGAGTACCTTCTTCTCCTTCCGCCCATTCCATTTTTTCTGAGATTTTTTCAGCTTCGGGAACAATACTTTCATCAGTCACCAGGTTAGCCGTTTTAGAAGGCAGTTTAAATACCGGGTTAAAACGCCAGATAATATAGGAAAGAACCGTTACAGCTAAAACAGCAATGGTGCCGGTCTTGCCAATTGTCCTGTACATCCAGTCCCTTATCATATCACCAACAGCACCTCCCCATGGAAATGAAGCGCCCTGTAAAATAACAGCAGCAGCTACACTTATTACCGGCAACCCTACAACCAGGTATTTGATATTACGGGAAACTGAAAAAACCTTTTTGCCAAAAAACAAATTTACCCCTGCTGCAAAAAGGGTAATACAGATAAGAAAAGAAGCAATGCCAAAGCCGTGGCGGATAAATATCTCAGAAATAAAAGCGCCAAAACTGCCCAGTAAATTCTGCACTTTTATATCATTGGCAAGTAACATCCTGTAACTGAACTTGTCCTGGTCTTCGGCCCAGGTGAACAAGTAGGATGCAAATGCTGTAAAAAAAATAAAGGCCAGGAGTAATAAGATGCTGCCCGCAATTTTATGGGTACGTTCATCCTTTAGTAACTGTTTTACTTCCACCGTTTCTTCTTTTTCCTGCTTTAATTTTTCAGGATCAGCCTGTTTTCTTTTTGAGGATTTCAATTTATTCGCCATTGCAGGCAAAGATATAGAAAACCCATGCTTCAAAAACATCCAAAAAAAGAGGGCTTTTATTTAATATATCGCTGTATTTATGTAGGTTTGGTAAAACATCCAACCATTGAAACGAATTGCTGCCCTGTTGGTTTTTTATTTTACAGTTTTAACCTGTACCGCCCAGTTTTTTCCGGCTCCGGACCCAATAGATATTTCTTTGATAAGGGAAGACAGCAGTATACTTAACCGGACCAGGGTTTTTATTGACAGCACTTCAGTACTTCCCTTACCTGATGTTTTGCAAAAAAACTTTTTTCCGTTGCCGGAGAAAAAAAGAAGATTGTCGATTCCGGAAAGTATGGTTACCCGTATATATTACCTGAAAATTGCCGTAGAAAATAATTCAGTAAAAGAAACTTCGGCATGGTTTTCCCCTGGCGGTTATTTTGAAAAGATAGAATTATATAAAATTGTCAACGGCAGATTAGAGGATGGAAATGCAACGGTTATTCCGGGTTACAGGAAATTTACACTTGCTGCAGGGGAACAATGCCAGCTGTTGATACGCCTTAAGCCGCTGAAAAATGAATTTGATTACATTGGCCCGTTGCTCATCAGCGAAAAATATATTAACCCGTACAAGGTTTTTCATGTAGCACAGAGATCAAATCTGCAGGTTTTTGGCTTTATCATGAGTGGTGTTTTATTTATGATGATACTTTTTATGATTACCAATTTTATCATCAGCAACAAACAGGAATTCTTATACAATGCGCTCTATTCGTTATGTATGTTCTTACTGATATTCTTTAACTCAATTGTGGTAGGCACCCCATCATCTTTTACCAATTATTATTACAGTTATTTTGATTTTTTCCTGCTGGTTACCGGAACCATATTTTATATTTCCTTTACCCGGAAATTCCTTGATACAAAAATCAACTACGTTAACCTGGAAAATTTTTTGAAATACGGCGAACGCTTTATCCTGTTGCTTTTATGTGTTTATTCTATCCTTAATTTTTTTACCCCTACTTATCTGCCACAGTTTTTCCTGGAGAATATCATGAAATTCATCATACTGGCAATTGGAATTGTATTTATTTATTTAGCCTTTAAACAGCATAACCGGCTGCTTAATTATATTGCTGCAGGAAATGCCATGCTGGTATTTTTTTCTGCAGTTTCACTCGGATTATTGCTGTTTGAAACAAAAAGTACAGGTCTCTTTTCCTCTGCACTATTTTACTATTATGCAGGGATTACATTTGAATTGACCTTTTTCCTGCTCGGCCTTAATTACAAAAACAGGTATGAATTAATCCAGAAAACCAGGGAGCAGGAAGCCATGAAGCTGGATGCTGAAAAAAAAGAATTTGAGAACCAGCTAGCATTGATTAAAGTTCAGCAGGATGAAAGGAACCGGATCAGTGCTGATATGCATGATGATCTTGGCGCCGGTATGACAACAATCAGGCTTTACAGCGAAATTGCAAAAAGCAAACTGGATGCCAATCAGATTCCGGAAATTGATAAGATCTCTTCTTCGGCAGATGAACTGCTGAATAAGATGAATGCAATAATCTGGAGTATGAGCAGCAGTAATGATTCATTGGGAAATATGATTGCCTACATACGCAGTTATGCCCTGGAATACTTCGAAAATACCGGCATTAAATGCAAAATCATTATACCTGAAAAGCTGCCCAATATTGAAGTGATTGGCGAGATAAGAAGAAATGTTTTCCTGGTTATAAAGGAATCTTTAAACAATATACTGAAGCATGCAGATGCTACAGAAGTAAATATTGTATTAACCCGGGTTGAAGATGGCCTTACCCTCTATATTCAGGATAATGGCAAAGGAATTGACCTTGAAAAGATCCGCCAGTTTGGAAACGGATTAAAAAACATGAAGAAGAGAATGCAGGACGTAAATATTGAATTCAATATTGAAAATAAAAACGGCACCCTGGTAACGCTCCACAGAAAAATAATCAATGCTGATTTTTTTTAATTATTGCAGCAAAAATCAATATCCAGCCTCCAATAAAAGAAGCTCCTCCTAATGGTGTAATTGCGCCAATCCAGTTCAACGGCAACTCCTGATATTTTACAAAACAAAGTAAATACAGCGAGCCACAGAATAATATCATACCGGTTATAAAAAGCGTACCTGCCCATTTCATCAATTTACCAGGATAATCTTTATACAGGATACTTACAGCAAGTAACGCAAATACATGATAAAACTGGTAACGCACAGCTGTTTCAAAAACCTGCAGCATATCGGCAGCTAAAATTTGTTTTAACCCATGGGCGGCAAATGCTCCAAGCATAACTGATAAGGCTCCGGTAATGGCCGCTGTTTTTAAAAACCCTTTGTGCATATGCAGAATTATGATTTATAATTTTTAATTCTTTCAAAACTATCAGCAGTAAGAGCAGCTGCATCCAAAATTAAATGTGCCTGTTTATATACCGGTTCTCTTTCTTTTAATTTTTCCTCAATAAATAAAAGCAATCCCGGTTTATTTATATTTTTAATGATGGGACGTTTCTCTTTTTCTTCAATAACCCTGTTATATAAATACTGCGGCGGTGCAGACAGGTAAACAGTAATCCCGTTTTTATTCATCCAGTGCAGATTATTATTAAAACAGGGAGCACCTCCGCCACAGGCAATGATGCAGTTATTGTTTTTTGAAAGCGTTTTTAAAGTTTCTGTTTCCAGTTTTCTGAAATACGCTTCTCCATCTTTTTCAAATATTGCTGTTATTGTTTTTTTTTGTTCCTGTTCAATAACTTCATCCAGGTCAAAAAAACCGAGTGCGTATTGCTGTGCCCATATCCTGCCCCAGTGAGTTTTTCCGCTTCCCATAAATCCGATGAGGAAAATTTTACTCCCTATCTGTGGAGAGGTATTTGAAGTGCTCATTATTATGCTAAAGTCTTTTTACAAAGAAAGTCAAATAATAAACAAAATTAAATTTAAAAAAAGATGGGGGCTTATTTTTTACTTTTATAGTCACCCCGTTTCCAGGCTTTGATGAACTCGGACCATGCAAAAGGATTGAATATATTCATTGGCGGAGCCTGTCCGGCATAATAGGCTTTACTGCTGGCTTGTCTTAAATAACGGTTACCGGCTTCCCTTCCATCTGTTGGCAGGTTTGCAACCAGTATTCTCCGGGTAGCTTCATTGGTATTTTTTCGGGCAATGGTAATATAATCATCAGGGATCTCTGTATTCACAAAATCTCTTTCAAACTGGGCTCTTGTTGGCCTTGCTTTAATAATGGTTGCTGCCAAATAAACCGTATCATTTATCATTAACTGAATTACACTATGCTGATTACCTTCAAGATCTTTAGGAATAGATATTGTTTTGGGCTTATATCCAATGCTGGTAAATTCCACTTCATCTCCCTTTAAAACTACAATACTGAAGATGCCTTTCGTATTCGTAACAGTACCACGGTTCTGTCCTTTTATAACCACACTTACCGACTCAAGCCCCTTTAAGCTGTCGGCTGTCATTACAATACCATAAAGTTGTACAACGGAATCTTTAAAAGTTTCGAACTGCGCTTTGGCAGCAACAGGAAAAACTAAAGCAGCAATAAAAAAGTATGGTATAAGTTTCTTCATTAAAAAATTTCAAAATGGGTATGCGGTACAAGTGAGTCCCGAATCAACACACAATTCTCTCTCGGGATTATCAATAACACAACAATGACGCTATGAAATACAAATGCCTGTCCCAAAAATAACAATATTCCTTAATTAATAATCAAAGTAAGGGTATCAATGTTTAAATTTGCGGTTCAAATTGGTTTTTTAACAAATAATTGAACGATGACGCATGAGGATATTTTAAAGGCACTCAGCAATGTACAGGAACCCGATCTGGGCAAGGACCTGGTAACATTGAATATGGTAAAAGATATTAAAATTGATGGTAATAATGTTTCGTTTACGGTTGTGCTTACAACACCTGCCTGCCCGTTGAAAGATATGATCATGAATGCCTGCATTAATGCAGTTAAATTATTGGTGAATAAAGATGCCCTGGTAACTTTAAACTTTACCAGCAATACCAGCAGCAACCGTAAGGATGGAAAAACGGTTTTAGGTGGCGTGAAAAATATTATTGCTGTAGTAAGTGGAAAAGGTGGTGTAGGAAAGAGTACGGTTTCATCCAATTTTGCTTTAGCATTAGCGCAAGGCGGTGCAAAAGTTGGTTTGATGGATGCAGATATTTACGGGCCAAGTCAACATATTATGTTTGGCGTACGTGGCGAAAGGCCTTTGATGAGAGAAGTGGATGGCAAAGGTTTGATTGTACCGATTGAAAAATTTGGTATTAAAATGATGAGCATTGGTTTGCTGATTGATGAAAAGCAGGCCGTGGTTTGGCGGGGGCCAATGGTAAGCAGTGCTATCCGCCAGTTTGTGAGTGAGGTTGATTGGGGTGAACTGGATTATTTAGTAATTGATATGCCACCCGGCACCGGCGATATTCATTTAACCATTGTACAAACAGTACCTGTTACCGGGGTGATTGTAGTGACTACACCACAAACTGTAGCGCTGGCCGATGCAAAAAAAGGTATTGCCATGTTTGGACAGGCGCAATTAAAAGTTCCTGTAATTGGTTTGGTGGAAAACATGAGTTACTTCACTCCTGCCGAACTTCCTGAAAATAAATATTACATTTTCGGAAAAGACGGCGGTAAAAATCTTGCGGAAGATTTTGATATTCCATTCCTGGGGCAGATACCGATTGTTGAAAGCATTCGTGAGGGCGGTGATATTGGTGTTCCTGCCATGGTTGGCGATGATGCTATCACCAAAAAAGCCTTTATGGATTTTGCGGCCAATGCCGTACGTGGTATTGCAATGCGTAATGCCAACCTGGAGCCAACAGAAATTCAGGAAATAGTGGCATAAAATCTGCGAAATCATTTCCATTATTATAATCAGCGATTCCTTTCTTATTTTCGCAATATGCAACAAACACTTTCCAATCAGCAATTAACAGCTATTGCCAACGAATTTGGTACACCGGTATATGTGTACCATGCCGAACGTATAACCGAACAATACAATAAACTGAAAAATGCTTTTTCAAAAAGCAATGCCCGTTTTTTTTATGCCTGTAAATCACTAACCAATGTAAATGTGTTGAAGCATATGCATGCCATTGGTGCTGCGTTAGATTGCGTGAGCATTCATGAAGTGAAACTTGGGCTGATGGCTGGCTTTGAACCAAAGAATATTCTATACACACCAAACTGTGTTGACTTTGATGAAATTGTTGCAGCGAAGGATTTAGGCGTTAATATCAACATTGATAATATTTCTATCCTGGAACAGTTTGGCACCAGGTTCGGAAACTCCTACCCAGTGTGTATCAGGCTGAATCCGCATATTATGGCCGGAGGAAATTTTAAAATTTCAACCGGGCACGTTGATAGTAAATTCGGAATCTCTATTCACCAGATGCGGCATATTGAAAGAGTTGTAAAAACAACCAGGTTAAATGTAGAAGGCGTGCACATGCACACCGGCAGCGAAATAAAAGACATCAATGTTTTTTTGCTGGGGCTTGATGTGATGCTGAATACCATTGAGCATTTTCCCAATCTGAAATATATTGATTTGGGCAGCGGATTTAAAGTTCCTTATCAGCATGAAGATGCTGAAACGGATGTTGATTTACTGGGGGAAAAAATTGCACAGGCCATTGCAGAGTTTGAAAATCCTAAAGTAAAAGAACTGGAGATTTGGTTTGAACCCGGTAAATATTTAGTAAGCCAGGCCGGATATTTTGTAGTAAAGACAAATGTGATCAAGCAAACGCCTGCTGCCTTATTTGCGGGTGTTAACAGCGGCTTTAATCATTTAATAAGGCCGATGATGTATGATTCCTATCATCATATTGAAAATATTACCAACCCAACCGGTGCTGAACGCATTTATAATATTGTAGGCAACATCTGCGAAACCGACACTTTTGCTTTTGACCGGAAAATAAACGAAATTAGAGAAAATGACTTCCTGGTATTTTATAATGCAGGTGCCTATGGTTTTGAAATGAGCAGCAATTTTAACTCGAGGTTAAAACCCGCCGAGGTTTTGGTGAAAGACGGAAAGGCTCAATTGATCAGGAGAAGGGATGAGTTTGAGGATTTGCTCCGGAACCAGGTGATTTAAATTTAAATGCTGAAAAAATTAATCATACTAACTTTTATTCTGTTACCCGTATTGGCTTTCTGCCAACAAGCCGATTGCTATAAATTCCGTGAAGGTAAATTCAGGATTGCCGATACCCGTGCCGGTGTAATTACCATAGCAGAAAGAAAAGGCATGTATCAAACCGAAAGCAGCGAAGCTTTGAAAGCCGTTGTACGCTTTAGAATTACCTGGCAGGACAACTGCTCTTACACACTAAAACTTGACAAAGTGCTGAGGAATGAAAACAAGATTGACTTCCCGTCCAACATGGAAGTCAAGGTGAAGATCATTACAACATCCGGCGATTCCTATACCCAGGAAATGTCATCGTCGCTCACTAACGGTTCCTACAACGTTGTTGTGATCAGGATCAATTGAAAGCATTTTTTTGATTTATAAATTGTTTAACTAAAACCGGGTAAGCTGCCATTGCAGATATCATTTTTTCTTTCAACATTTACATAGCAAATAAAAAATGCCGATATTGGTGATTCCATCAGTGTCAACCTAACTTCAACAACCAACTACAAATTATGGAACTCGACCGAAGCCCCCGTAAACAAAAGTTCACAGCAGCTTTTTTACGCAGCCTTTTATTCTTTTCTGTAACCCTTTTTGTTTTTTCCTGCAGCAAGAAAGAAAAGTGGATAGAAGTAGATCCTGCTTTCAGTAAATACATTGATGCCTATACCACAGGCACCATTTCCAAAACATCTGCCATCAGGATTAAACTGGCAGCTGATGCAAAAACAACGCATGCTGTTGGCGAAGCGGTAAAAGAATCGTTATTCGACATTTCTCCCTCCGTAAAAGGAAAAGCTTACTGGCTGGATGCCCGTACCATTGAATTTAAACCTGAAACCTGGTTGAAACCAGACCAACTATATGAAGTAAATTTTAAACTGGGTAAAGTCACCAAGACAGAAAGTAAATTTTCTGATTTCATATTCAGCATGAAAACAGTAAAGCCTTCTTTTGTAGTTAATGACGGAGGATTGCGGGCCAGCGATGTTAAAAATAAAATGAATTTAAGCGGCTACCTGGAGACGGCAGATGTGGAAGATGGAAAGCTGGTTGAAAAATTATTGTCGGCGCTACAGAGTAATAAAGATTTGAAAATAGACTGGCAGCATAACGATGCATCTAAATCTCATCGGTTTACCATTGAAAATATTGACAGGCTGAAATCGGCCAGCAGCATTGAATTGCGTTGGGATGGCAAGCCGATGAACATGTCTCCAAAAGGAGAAAACATTATTGCAGTTCCAGCGCAGGGTGATTTTAAAGTGCTGGACGTTGTACCGATGAACGATGCCCAGCAATATGCATCGGTGCAGTTCAGCGATATGATTGCCGTTGGCCAGGATTTGAATGGATTGATTACAATCAGCGGACAGTACGACGTTTCTTATACTATCAATGGCAGCGAAGTAAAAGTTTTCGGCAATGGAAAATTAGATGGCAATTATACCGTAAATGTAAATGCCGGTATTAAAAATACCTGGGGCGATGTGTTGAACAAAGGTTTTGCCGCCAATATCAATTTTGAAAACAGGATGCCATCAGTAAAGATTCATGGCAAAGGAAATATTTTACCTAATAGTGGTCGTTTGGTTTTGCCCTTCGAATCAATCAATTTAAACGCAGTTGATATCAGCATCATAAAAATATATGAAGAAAATGTTCCGCAGTTTTTGCAGGAGAACAGTCTGGGTGGTAATACTGAATTACGGAGAGTTGGTAAGCCTATTGTACAAAAAACATTGAGACTGGATGACGACAAAACACTTGACCTTCATAAAAAACAACATTTTTCTTTAGACATTGATAAATATCTGAAAACAGAACAGGGCGCTATTTACAAAGTAACTATTGGATTCAGACCCGAGTATTCTATGTATTTATCAACAGATACTACAACCAGTAATGAAAGCAGTGATGAAGACGAAGAAGGAGACTACTATGGTTATAACGATTATAACAGCAATGGCGGTGTTGATGAAGACGATGCTTTCTGGGACAGGTATGATACTTATTATCCTTTCGGCTACAACTGGAGTCGCAGAGATGATCCCACAAGCAAATCTTATTATAACAAAGACCGTTGGGCAACCAGAAATATTCTGGCCAGTAATATCGGCCTAACCGCCAAGCGTGGCAATGACAACAGCCTGCTGGTGGCAGTAAGTAATATTCTTACCACCGAACCGATGGATGCTGTGGAGATTGAAGTAATGGATTATCAGCGAACCATTATCAGCAAAGGAAAAAGCAGCGGCGATGGTTTTGCAAATATTGATTTGAAGAGAAAACCATTTTTACTGATTGCAAAAAAAGGAAATGAACGTGGTTATTTAAAACTTGATGATGGAAGTTCGCTGGCGCTTAGCCGCTTTGATGTTAGTGGCGAGGAAGTGAAAAACGGCATCAAGGGATTTATTTTTGGAGAACGTGGCGTTTGGCGCCCCGGCGATACCATGTATCTGAATTTTATTGTAGAGGACAAGGAAGGAAAATTACCTAAAGACCATCCGGTGGAGTTTAGTCTGTTTACACCACAGGGACAATTATATAAACATACCATACAAACAAATGCCGAAGATGGATTTTATCTTTTTAAAACAAATACCGATGCAGCTTCACCAACGGGCAACTGGTTGGCGAAAATAAAAGTAGGTGGTGCACAGTTTGAAAAAAGGATAAAGGTGGAGACCGTGATGCCAAACCGGCTGAAGATAAATCTTGATTTTGGCAAAGACCCCATCTTAGGCAAAGGCAATACCACAGCTGGAAACATCAATGCCAAATGGCTGTTTGGCGCAGTGGGCAAAAATTTAAAAGCAAAGATTGATGCATCGCTGTATGCAAAAGGAACCAGCTTTCCAAAGTTTGCAGGTTTTGAATTTGATAACCCTACATCTAATTACGAAACACAAAGTAAAACGATTTATGAGGGCACATTGGATGGCGAAGGAAACGCTGCACTAAAAACAAATTTTGAAATTGATGAATCGGCGCCGGGCATGTTGAGTGCAAATATGATGGTGAAGGTTTTTGAACCGGGTGGAAGTTTCAGCATTGACAATGTAAGCATGCCTTACAGTCCGTATACAAGTTATGCAGGATTGAAATTACCTGATGGCGAAAAACCATTCGATTTTTTACTGGCAGGAAAAAATCATACTGCGCAAATTGTTGATGTTGACAGCAAAGGAAATTTAATTGCAGGAGCATCGGAAGTTGAAGTGCAGTTCTATCGCATTCAATGGCGTTGGTGGTGGGATAATAACGGCGATAATCTCAGCAACTTTACACAGGATGAGTATAACAAGTTAATAAAGAAAGAAACTATAAAACTTACCAATGGCCGTGCCAACTGGACTTTCGGCACTTCGGAAAATGAATGGGGGCGTTATCTGATTTTGGTAAAAGATTTAAAAAGCGGCCATACAACCGGTTCAACATTTTATATTGATGACCCTTACTGGCAGAGCAGAGCCGGCAAAGATGACCAGACTGCCGCTTCCATGTTGTCTTTTACTTCTAACAAAGAAAAATATAATGTTGGTGAAGAAATTTCATTATCGATACCAAGCAGCGAAGGTGGAAGAATGCTGGTGAGCATTGAAAACGGCAGCAAGGTTATAAAATCTTTTTGGCAGGAAACAAAGAAAGGACAAAGCACAGTGAAATTTAAAGCTGAAGCAGGCATGGCACCCAATGTGTATGCAACGGTAAGTTTATTGCAGCCGCATTCGCAAACCATCAACGATCTTCCTATACGCATGTATGGCTCCATTCCCATTTTTGTGGAAGATAAAAACACAGTGCTGAAACCTGTACTCAATATTGCCAGCAGTATTCGTCCTGAACAGAATGTTTCATTCACGGTGAGTGAACAAAATGGAAAAGAAATGACTTACTGTGTTGCCATTGTTGATGAAGGTTTACTTGACCTGACAAGATTTAAAACACCAAATCCACATGAAGTATTTTATGCCCGTGAGGCACTCGGCGTAAAAAGTTTTGATCTTTTTGATTATGTGATTGGTGCATGGGGCGGCGACCTGGAGCGAATATTAACGATTGGTGGTGATAACGAAGCAGGCCCCGGTAAACAAAAAACAGCCAACCGTTTTAAACCGGTTGTAAAATACCTTGGGCCATTCCATCTCAATAAAAACCAAACTCAAAAACAAAATTTCACTTTACCCTCTTATATTGGTTCGGTAAGAGTAATGGTAGTTGCGGCTCATGCCGGCAGTTATGGCGCTACAGAAAAAGCAGTTGCTGTAAAAAAACCTTTGATGATGCTGGCTACTATGCCACGTGTGCTTGGCCCCGGCGAAACCATCAAATTACCGGTTACTGTTTTTGCAATGGAGAATAATATCAAGAAGGTAAATGTCTCCCTTCAATCAAACCCTTACCTGGAAGTGGTTGGCGGCAATTCGCAATCTGTTTCTTTCAGTCAGGTTGGTGAAGAGATGATCTATTTTGATGTGAAGGTGAAACCGAATGTAGGAATTGGAAAAGTAAAACTGCTGGCATCGTCTGGCAATGAAAAAGCAGATTATGAAGTGGAGCTGGATATAAGAAACCCAAATCCTCCGGTAACGCAGGTAAGTGAAATGACATTAACCGGCGGACAGCAATGGAAGACTACGGCTTCACCAATCGGTGTAGCGGCAACAAGTACCGCCGTGCTGGAAATTTCCAGCGTACCTGCTATGAATTTGCAGAAACGTTTGAACTACCTGATTGAATATCCGCATGGATGCATTGAGCAAACTACGTCAGCAGTTTTTCCGCAACTGGTATTAAATCAATTAACGGATTTGGATGAATTTAAAAAAGCGCAGGTTGAAAGAAATGTAAGATCAGGAATTTCAAGATTGCAAAATTTTCAGCGGCCAGACGGCGGCTTTAGTTACTGGCCGGGCATGTCCTCAAGCGACGAATGGGGCAGTAACTACGCCGGTCATTTTTTAGTGGAAGCACAAAACAATGGCTATTTAGTGAGTGATTATATGTTGCAGCAATGGAAAAATTATCAGCGTGGAAGAGCAAACAGCTGGGCGCCATCAACAACTAATTTTTATGGTGGCGATTTAACACAGTCATATCGCTTATACAGTTTAGCATTAGCAAAAGCGCCGGAACTTGGTGCCATGAACCGTTTAAAAGAATTCAAATATTTATCAACCGAAGCCAAATGGCGACTGGCAGCTGCTTACAAACTCGCCGGGCAGGATAATACAGCACTCGATCTCATCAGCGGACTACCAACGAGTTTTGAAGAAAGAACGTCTCCGGGCTTTACTTATGGTTCTTCTTTAAGAGATCAGGCCATGGTTTTTGAAACGCTCACCATCATGGGCCGCAAAGCAAAGGCGGCTGAACTGTTACCAACCATCGCAGCAAAAATGGCGCAGGATAACTGGTACAGCACACAAACAACAGCCTACGCTTTAATTGCTATTGCAAAATATTGCGGTAAAAATCCATCAGGTTCAAAAATTATTGCCAGCGGCACTGTTGATGGAAAGAATGTTGACATCAATTCCGCATCAGCAGTAAGGCAAATACCCATTTTGTTTGCAAACGGCAACAGCAATATCACTATCACAAACAAAGGAAGTAATACATTGTATGTACGTCTGATAGTTCAAGGTCAGCCATTGACCGGCGACAGCATCAAAATAAATAATAACCCGGCGGTTTTAAGTATGAGTGTAAGTTATGTTTCACAAAATGGTTCGGCAGTTGATATTAGTAACCTGGCGCAGGGTACTGATTTTGTTGCAAAAGTTACCATCAACAATCCAGGTAAGCGTGGTTATTATTCCGAGATGGCATTGAGCCAGATATTCCCCAGCGGCTGGGAAATATTGAATGCAAGAATGTTTGATGGCGAAGGCGCATTCAAATCTTCCGCATCAACTTACCAGGATATACGTGATGACAGGGTGTACACTTATTTCAACATCGGCAGCAATCAGACTTACACATATTATGTACAACTGAATGCATCGTATCTCGGAAGATTCTTTTTACCGGGTACTTATTGTGAGGCGATGTATGATAACAGCATTACCGCAGGTGTGAATGGACGATGGGTGGAGGTGGTTAAGCCTTAGCGGTTTTTTTATACAAACTTTCAGGCAACTATTTAACATTGTTGAATAATTGAAATTAAAATGGCTAATACGTACACTCAAATCCACCTGCATTTAATTTTTGCAGTGCAAAACAGGATATCCTTAATTCAGGATTCCTGGGCAGAAAGATTGTATCAGTATATAACAGGTATTGTTCAAACCAATAAACACAAAATGATCATCATTAACGGGATGCCCGATCATTTGCACATTGCGATCGGCATGAGACCCAATCAGTCTTTATCTGATTTATTGCAGGACATTAAAGGCAGTTCTTCCAAATGGATCAATGATAACAAACTGGTAAATGGAAAATTTCAGTGGCAGGAAGGGTACGGTGCTTTTTCTTATAACAAATCATCATTACCTAAACTGATTGAGTACATTAAAAATCAACAACTTCATCATCAGAAAAAAACATTCCTGCAGGAATACAAAGAGTTTTTAGAATTATTTGAGGTAGAATATGATGAAAGGTATATTTTTCGGGAAATTGAATAAATATTAAATCAGAAAAGTCTTTCGTCCCTACGGGACTTCATTCGCTTTCTGGCTATTTCTTCTACCAACGTTTTATGCCTACGGCATTTAAGGAATTCTGAAATTTAGACCACTATAATTTTTGAAACCATGTACCGAAAGAATGACGAAAAACACTCAATCCCGTAAAGATGACATGCTGGTAGAAAACAAAACAATAAATGCAAACGATCCCGTAGAGATGACATGCTGGTAGAAAACAAAACAATAAATGCAACCAATCCCGTAGAGATGACATGCTGGTAGAAAACAAAACAATAAATGCAACCAATCCCGAGGGATGATATATTGGTAGAAAACAAAATAATAAATGCAACCAATCCCGTAGGGATGATATATTGGTAGAAAACAAAATAATAGAAGTAAATAAGTTCCGTAGGAACGAAAGACAAACCACAAATAAACAGGTGTCGAAAGCAATAAAAATCGCAGGAAAAATAAAAACTCTACCTATCGCAACAAAAATAAAATTAGTGCTGATAGCTGGCTTATTGATTTGGTTCTGGCTTTCACTCCCATCAAAATTATTTCCTGCACCTACATCCTATGTTATTGAGGACAAAGATGGCAACTTATTAAATGCTACCATTGCTGCTGACGGTCAATGGCGGTTCCCGTACAACAAAAGTGTGCCGCAAAAATTTATAGATTGCATCACAAGTTTCGAAGACAAACGTTTTTTCAAACATCCTGGTGTTGATCCGGTAGCCATTGGCAGAGCAGTTGTAAAAAATGTAAAGAACAAAGGCGTGGTGCAGGGCGGCAGTACCATTACCATGCAGGTGATCAGGCTGGCCAAAAAAGACAACAAAAGAAATATCTGGAATAAATTAAAAGAAAGCATTCTTGCAGTGCGTTTGGAATTATCTTATTCCAAAAAAAACATTCTGGCGCTGTATGCAAGCAATGCGCCATTTGGCAGCAATATTGTTGGACTGGATGCAGCAGCCTGGCGTTACTACGGCCGTAGTGCTGATAAACTAAGTTGGGGAGAAATGGCAACGCTTGCTGTTTTACCGAACGCACCTGCCCTTGTGCATCCGGGCAGGAACAGGAATACCTTACTAAAGAAAAGAAACCGGCTGTTGGATAATTTACTCGCTGATGGGAAAATAGACAAAGCCAGTGCCGAACTGGCCAAGCTGGAACTCCTCCCCGATGAACCTTTGCGGCTGCCGCAAAACGCATCACACCTGTTGCAACGTTTTATAAAAGACAATAAAGAGTGGAAACAGCAAACAAAAATTAAAACAACTATTGATGGCAATTTGCAGAAAAATATTTCACGGATCGTTCAGCAACATCAATCTATTTTAAAAGGCAATGGTATCAATAATATTTGTACCATTATACTTGACGTGGAAACAGGAAACACGTTAGCCTACGTTGGCAATATCAAAGATGCTTACAATAGAGAAATGGAAGCCGATGTAGATGTGATTGCAGCACCAAGAAGTCCCGGCAGCGCATTAAAACCGATTTTATATGCAGCGATGTTGAGCGATGGATTGATTTTACCCAATTCAATAATTGCCGATATACCAACACAGATTGGCAGTTATGCACCGAAGAATTTTGATTTGAATTATGATGGTGCAGTTCCTGCAAACCGGGCGTTAGCACGTAGTTTAAATGTGCCGGCAGTAAAAATGCTGCAGCAATATAAGTACCAGCGTTTTTACGAAACACTGCAGCAATGCGGCATCAGTACATTAAATAACAATGCCGATTTTTATGGCTTGAGTCTGATCCTCGGTGGATGCGAAGTAACGCCCTGGGACCTTGCAGGTGTTTACGCATCCATGGCACGCACTTTAAATCATCAGACAAAGAATCATGGCAGGCTGGATGTGAAAGATTTTCATGCTCCCAGATATTGGACTACAGACAACGGACAACAGACGACCGACAACAGACAAACCACAAACCACAAACAACAAACCACTAACATTCCCTTAGATGCAACGAGCATTTACTTTGCGTTCAACGCCATGCAGGATGTAATGCGCCCAGGCGAAGAAGGATTGTGGCAACAGTTTTCTTCTTCCCAAAAAATTGCCTGGAAAACCGGCACCAGCTTTGGTTTTAGAGATGGATGGGCTGTTGGATTGACACCTAAAAATGTAGTGCTTGTATGGGTTGGCAATACCGATGGTGAAGGAAGACCAGGATTGGTGGGTGTACAAACAGCAGCACCGGTACTCTTTGATATTTTCAGATTATTACCAAATGACAAATGGTTTCAAAAACCTAAATACAATTTTTCTTATGTACCTGTGTGCAGACAAAGTGGTTATCGTGCAAATATTGATTGCCCAAATGTGGATACTTTATTTTCTCCACCTAACGGATTAAAAGTTGCACAATGCCCTTATCACAAAATGATTCATTTGGATGCAACAGGAAACTACAGGGTAACAGAAGCCTGTGAATCTCCATCAACCATGCAACACAAAAGCTGGTTCATCTTATCACCGGCCATGGAATATTATTACAAGCAACGCAACATTGATTATGTACCACTCCCACCCTTTAAACAGGGCTGCGAATTTGCCGAGACCGGAAAATTAATTGAAATCATCTACCCGCAACCCGATGCAAAAATTTATGTGCCGCTTGAAATAAATGGTGAAAGAGGCAAAACTGTTTTCACCGCTGCTCACCGCAGGGCAGGCGCAAAAATTTTCTGGAGTTTGGATGATGCATTTATCGGCACCACACAAAATTTTCACCAGATAGGATTAAATCCTGCAACGGGTAAGCATGTCATCACGTTGGTAGATGAGAATGGCATCAGTGTGAGCAGGCCGTTTGAAATACTGGAAAAAGAGAATCGCTGATCAATCTGATTAACACAGATTTCGCAGATATGACTTGCTGAGTTAACAACAGGTTTCATTATCAAATTTCTTCTTACATTTAAGTAATTTAAATAACTAAATTTTTTTGCTATGCCTATACGTATGGAAGATGATCCCAATGATCAACAGGACTTTGATGAAAGTAATACCTCAGGCGGTGGTGGCCGTGGCGGCGGAGGAGGCGGTGGCGGGCTGTTAAGTTTGCTTCCATTACTGCTCAGTTTATTTAAAGGTGGCGGCGGCGGTAAAAAAATATTGCTGCTGCTTGTTGCCGGTGCTGCTGCTTATTTTTTCTTTTTTAAAAGCGGTTCTGGTGGTGGTGGTGGTGGTGGTGTAACTGATATAGTTAAAAATCTTTTTTCGCAAAGCGGTTATAATTTTAATCCAGATGAATTTAAAAAAGCAAGTGTATATGAAGGCCTTGCCGATGATAATACCAAGAACCCATTACCAGAGGCAGTTTCACTTTTACAATTTGCGCCTGACAGGCAAAACCAGGGCCAGCAAGGTTCATGCGTGGCATGGAGTGCAACCTATGCTGCAAGAACAATTGTGGAAGCAGCATCAACTGGACAAAGCGGAAACAATACCGCTTACAGCCCTGCTTATGTTTACAACCAGATTGGCCTGGAAGGTTGCCAGGGAGCCTACATTCAAAATGCCATGGAGCTGATGACCAATAAAGGTGTTGTTGCATACAATGATTTCCCTTACACCGACCGGGATTGCAGCAGAAAACCCAATTCAGTTCTGGATAATAAAGCTGCACAAAACCGGATGCATGGTTTTACAAGATTAAACAATGGCGAAAGTGTGCAGGGCATCAGCGTTCGTGCCGTAAAAGAGCATTTGGCAAAAGATGCACCTGTTGTAATTGGAATGATGGTTGGTGGCTCATTTATGCAGGATATGATGGGCAAAGAATTATGGACTCCAACCAGCCAGGACCGCAGCCAGATGGGCTTTGGCGGTCATGCCATGTGTGTGATAGGGTATGATGACCGCAAGCAAGCTGTACAGATCATGAATAGCTGGGGACCGGAATGGGGTGTTAACGGTGTTGCCTGGGTTCGCTATGCCGACTTCAAAGAATTTACCCGTGAAGCTTATGGCATTGATCCCATGCCCAAGCGTGGTGCTGCAGTTAATGTAAGTTTTGAAGCAGCCATTGGTTTGGTAAAGACTGATGACAAGCAATACATTCCATTAAAGTTAAAGAATGCAAATGTTTTTGAAACTGTAAGCACGGTTGCACCGGGTACAAAATTTAAAATGGAAATAAAAAATTCAACTGAGTGCTATACATATATTTTTGGACAGGAAACTGATGGAACGAGTTATACTTTGTTTCCATACCCGTCAAAAGAAGATGCGACTAAAACTGCATTCTCACCATATTGCGGTATAACCGGATATCGTTTATTCCCACGTGGCAAAAATTTAGTACCGGATAATATTGGTAACAAAGATGTGTTTGCAATCGTTGTAACAAAACAGCCACTCGACTGGTTTGCTGTTAACAATGCCATTACAAAAAGTACGCAAAATGGTTATGGAACTAAAGTTGCTGATGCTTTGCAGCAGAATGCAGTTTCGGGAGTAAGTTATGCAACCGGTAATGGAGGCACTATTAACTTTAGAGTCAATAATAGCCAACAGAATGCTGTACTTTGTGTAGTGGAAGTGAACAAGTAAAATATTAAGCCGATGAAAAAAATATTGATCCTTTGTTTTTGCCTGCTAAACTCTGATTGTTTTGCTCAATCAGAGGGAAACAAATTATACAATCCCGATGTGGATGCAGAAAAAGATATTACCGCTGCCATAAAAAAAGCAAAGGCTGAAAATAAATATGTTTTGCTGCAGGGAGGCGGAAACTGGTGCGGCTGGTGCATTGAATTTGCCAGGTTTTGCAAAGCCGATCCAAAAATTGATTCAGTTATTAATGCCGGCTTTGTCTGGTATCATTTAAACTGGAGCAAAGAAAACGAGAATAAAAAAATATTTGCAAAATATGGTTACCCCCAACGTTTTGGGTTTCCGGTATTTATTATCTTAAATGAAAAAGGCGAACGCATCAATACCCAAAACAGCGAATACCTGGAAGACGGTAAAAAAAGCTATGACCGGAGAAAAGTGCAGGCATTTTTGGAAATGTGGAGCCCAATGGCTTTGAATCCGAAAATGTATGAAGAATCATGATTACATATTAGATACCTTATGAGCAACGCAAACCAATTCCTGCAAATCATAAAACATCCCGTCAAATTCAGGATGTTTTTATTATCAAAATTACCCGCCGCTTTTTTTTCGGGAGTAAGGGTTATTGATGCCGATGAAAAAAAATGCTCAGTAAAAATTCCGTACAAATGGTTCAGCACAAATCCTTTTAAGAGTACGTATTTCGCCTGCCTGAGTATGGCTGCCGAAATGAGTACCGGTGTACTTGCCCTTGCACATATATATAAGCGCCAACCGGCAGTAAGTATGCTGGTGTCAAAAGTAGAAGGCAGTTTTTTAAAAAAAGCAACGGGCATTACTGTTTTTACATGCGAAGATGGATTAACAATCAAACAAACCATTGAGGATGCAATTATAACTGGCGAAGGGAAAATTATTACGGCAAAATCTTATGGCAGAAATAAAGAGGATGAAATAGTTGCAGAATTTGCTATTACCTGGAGTTTTAAGGTTAAATCTAATTAATACAGATATAAGCCTGTTATCCCTGTATTTATGTAATTTGCAGCTCCCTGATAAATAAACCAATAACAGATATGCCGGAGAATATCCATACAGCATATTAAATATGAAATGACTTATGGCAAAAGACTTGCGTAAACAGGAAGCATTAGATTACCATTCAAAAGGCCGTCCTGGAAAAATTGAAGTAGTACCAACTAAAGAAGCTAAAACACAAAGAGACCTTTCACTTGCATATTCGCCCGGCGTGGCAGAGCCCTGCCTGGAAATTGCAGCCAATCCTGAAGACGTTTATAAATACACAGCCAAAGGAAACCTGGTTGGTGTTATCAGCAATGGTACTGCGGTGCTTGGCCTTGGCAATATTGGCCCCGAAGCCGGTAAGCCGGTGATGGAAGGAAAAGGTGTACTCTTCAAAATATTTGCAGATATAGATGTTTTTGATATTGAAATAAACGAAACCGATCCGGAGAAATTTGTTCAGATAGTTCAGTCGCTGGAGCCAACATTTGGCGGTATCAATTTAGAGGATATCAAAGCGCCTGAATGTTTTTATATTGAACAGGAACTGAAGAAGCGTTGCAAGATTCCTATCATGCACGACGACCAGCATGGTACTGCCATCATCAGCGCTGCTGCATTACTGAACGCATTGATCCTGCAAAAAAAGAAAATTGATAAAGTGAGGTTTGTGGTGAACGGCGCTGGTGCCGCAGCCATGGCATGTATCAAGCTTTACGAATCGCTGGGTGCAAAGCACAGCAACTTCATGGTATTTGACCGTAAAGGAATTTTGTACAAGGGACGTCCCGACGTGGAAGAAATGAAACAGAATTTTTGCGTGGATGCAAAATATAAAGATTATGACCTGGCTAAAGCATTTAAAGATGCTGATGTGTTTATTGGTTTAAGCGCCGGCAATACGGTAACCCCGGAAATGGTGAAGAGCATGGCCAAAAACCCTATCGTTTTTGCCATGGCCAATCCTGATGCAGAGATCAATTATGATGTTGCTGTTGCTACCCGAAAAGACATCATCATGGCAACCGGCCGCAGTGATTATCCCAACCAGGTAAATAATGTTCTGGGCTTTCCTTATATTTTCCGTGGTGCACTGGATGTAAGGGCAACAGCCATTAACGAAGCTATGAAACTTGCAGCAGTAAAGGCTTTGGCTGAACTGGCAAAAGCGCCGGTACCTGATATTGTAAATCTTGCTTACAATGAAAAGACAATTATTTTCGGGCCAACCTATATTATTCCGAAGCCTTTGGATCCGCGACTGTTATCAACCGTTGCACCTGCAGTTGCCAAAGCAGCCATTGAAAGCGGTGTTGCCAAATACCCGATCACCGATTGGGACAAATATGTGGAAGAACTTAACAGTCGTCTTGGCCTGGATAACCAGCTAAGCCGTGTCATCAGTTCCAAAGCCCGTAAAGACCCCAAGCGTATTGTTTTTGCCGATGCTGAAAATATTAAGATATTAAAAGTAGCCCAGTTGGTAATGGAAGAAAATGTTGCTTACCCGATATTGCTGGGTAAGGAAGACAAGATAAGGGCAATGGCAGAAGAAAACGGAATTGACCTGGAAGGTATGCCGATCATCAGCCCTGCAGATGATAAGCATGAGGAGGTGAGAAAAAAATTCGGCGATCTGTTCTTCGAAAAAAGACATCGCAAGGGTGTAAATAAATATGAGAGTTATAAAGCCATGAAGGACCGTAATCATTTTGGCTGTATGCTGATAGAAAATGGTGAAGCCGATGGCATGATCAGCGGTTTAAGCAGAAACTATCCCGATACCATCAGGCCTGCGCTGCAGATCATCGGTACCGAACCGGGTGTCAAAAAAATTGCAGGCATGTATATCATGTTTACCAAACGTGGGCCTTTATTTTTGGCAGATACTACTGTAAACTTCAATCCCACTGCAGAAGAGCTTGCTGAAATAACTTTACTGGTTGCAAAAGAAGTAAAACAGTTTAATATCAAACCACGTATTGCCATGCTCTCATATTCCAATTTTGGCAGCAGCGATTCGCCGGAAGCCAACCTGGTTCGCAAAGCAAGGGAGATCGTAAAAACAAAAGACCCTTCGCTTATTTGTGATGGTGATGTACAGGGTATCCTGGCTTTTAATAAAGAGATTCTGAAAGAAAATTATCCGTTTACCGAACTACTGGCAGGTGATGTGAACATATTGATATTTCCTAACCTGGCAGCAGGCAATATCGCCTATAATTTATTGCAGGAAGTTGGTGGCACCGATTCAATCGGCCCCATTCTGCTGGGATTAAATAAACCGGTTCACGTTTTACAATTGGGAAGTTCAATCCGTGCCATATTTAACATGGTACTGATTGCCGTTGTGGATGCACAAACCAAATGCAAGACCAATACCAAGGATGTGATAAAGAAAAGTAAATGGTGGAAACGTAAAAAGAATATTGCCCAGGAAATGTAATCCTTATTCCCTGAAGGGGAAACGGAAAAGACCGGTATATTATCATAATTGAAACGGAAACAAATTCATACAAATTTATTATCCTTAAATTCGTACAGTTAACATAAAACTAAAGATGCTTTTTTTCAACCATTTTGGCCGATACTTATTGATGTTGAAGGGCATGTTTACCAAACCGGAAAACATGCGTATGTACTGGAAAGAATTTATGCACCAGTGTGTGGAGATAGGCATTGGTTCATTGGGTATCGTCGTTATCATTTCTGTTTTTATGGGAGCGGTTAGTGCCGTACAAACAGCCTACCAGATTGTAAGTCCGCTTATCCCAAAATCAACCATCGCACAAATTGTACGTGATACCGTAATCCTTGAATTTGCACCAACTGTTGTTTGTATTGTGCTGGCGGGTGTTGTGGGCAGCAAAATTGCCAGTGAGCTGGGCAACATGCGTGTCAGCGAACAGATTGATGCTTTAGAGATCATGGGTATCAATACAAAGTCTTATTTGGTTATGCCCAAAATTCTGGCCACACTGGTTACAATTCCCATGCTGGTGGTTTTATCCATGGCTTTGGGTATCTGGGGCGGAAGACTGGCAGGTGTTGCATCAGGAATTTTATCTGCAGATACTTATGACAGCGGTTTACTCGAAAATTTTATGCCTTATAATGTAACTTTTGCTTTGGAAAAAGCTTACACATTTGCATTTATCATCAGCAGCATTCCTGCTTACTATGGTTATTATGTAAAAGGAGGGGCACTGGAAATTGGACGCAGCAGTACCAAAAGTGTTGTGGTGAGTTGTGTAATGATATTATTTGCGGATTATGTGTTGGCTGCGCTGTTGTTGTAAGCTGCAAGGGAATCCAGGTTGATAAACTAATAATAATAAAACTCCGCTAACTGGCGGATTGCAGTATGATCGAATTCAAAAACATACGGAAAAGCTTTGGCGATAAAGTTGTGCTGGACGATGTAAGCCATGTTATGGAAACAGGCAAGGCCAATTTAATTATCGGGCAGAGCGGCAGTGGCAAAACTGTTTTACAAAAATGCCTGGTAGGTTTATTTGAACCGAACGAAGGCGAGATCATTTACGACGGCGTGAGTTTTACCGATATGAATACAGAGGACCGCAAAGAGTTGCGACAGCAGATCGGAATGCTTTTCCAGGGCTCGGCACTGTTCGACAGTATGACGGTTGAACAGAACATCATGTTTCCATTAGACATGTTTACCAATCAGCATTTTACTGAAAAATTAAACCGTGTTAACGAGGTATTGGCCAGGGTTAATCTGGAAGGAGTAAATAAAAAATACCCGGCAGAACTGAGTGGCGGTATGAAAAAAAGAGTTGGCATTGCACGTGCCGTAGTACTTAATCCCAAATATTTATTCTGCGATGAACCTAACTCAGGGCTTGATCCCCAGACTTCAATGGTAATTGACAGGCTTATACTTGATATCACCCGTGAATTTAACATGACTACCGTGATCAATACCCACGACATGAACAGTGTGATGGAAATGGGCGAAAATATCATCTACCTCTATGAAGGCAAAAAAGAATGGACAGGCAATAAAAAGGATATCATTTTCTCTAAAAATAAACTGCTCAACGAATTTATTTTTGCCAGCGAATTTTTGCAGGATGCCAAGGACATGCGCATGCTGGAAGCCAAAGGAAAAATAAGCGATGACAGGGATATGGATGAGTTAATGAAATAAACCCATTCATATCTGTCATAGATTTCAGGCTGCAAATTAATTTACAAAACAAAACGAAATCCCAGTCCCAGGTTACTGAGTAAAGATGAATTGAGATTTGTGTTGAATTGAAACTGATCCTGTTTGGAATTACTTGTTTGTGAAGTCATTTTCGTTACCCCATATTGCAGTCCGGCAATCTGCGGAATCACCAGTTCCAGCTGAAGCTTTTTAAATACCCGGTAGGAAATCCCGGGAGTCAGGTATAATTCAGCACCCGCTTGTGTGTACCTCACCTGGCTATTCCCAGGTAAATTAACATCAGTTTGCTTTGAACCATTATACCCGGCCCCAAGCTCTCCAAAAAAATAAAAATCCTTTGCCAGCTTTTTATAGTTACGGAAAAAAACACCCAGGTTATACCTGTCCTGCTTTGTATTGGCATAATAACTTCCATTATAGTAATTATCAGATTTGGCATGGCCATAGCCAACATAAAGGCCCAATATTGCATTATCTTTCAGGGCTTTTCCTGCAGAAATATTAAAATTAACACTGTTGCTTTACTGATCTGGCTGCGACGTATTCCAGTCAGTATTTGAATGATAAGCGGATACCTGGCCACCAAGAAGTACTGAGCCTTTCTTAATCTGTGCTGATACCGCTAAACTGGATAATGAAATTATTACAGAGAGTAAGATTGTTTTTTTCATAAAGTTTTGTTTTAGAAACTAAAGATAAGTCTGCAGATAAAATGCCGTGTTAGGGATGTCCTAAATACCACAATTCAAAATGTTAATTTGGTTTATTCCTTATGTGCATTATTAGTTTATATATTTGATTGACCGGTATCTTCATTCTCTGCTTCATTAAAAGCCCGGTCAAGGCCCCACTCTTAAATGGAGTCCCGCTAAAATCGGGACCACTTCCGCTCAATCAGGGCTCAAATGCCGGTAACCAAAAATCCTCTCAAACAATCCCTCCTATCTCCTTATCTTTGCCGGAATTGATTACATAAACTATACCTGAACTATGTCTGTTTTAGTTAATAAAAATTCCAAAATAATTGTGCAGGGTTTTACGGGTACCGAGGGTACTTTTCATGCTACACAAATGATTGAATACGGCACTAAAGTGGTTGGTGGTGTTACGCCTGGCAAAGGCGGCAGTACACATTTAGACAAACCCGTTTTTAATACAGTTGCTGATGCTGTTAAAACAACCGGCGCCGATGTGAGCATTATTTTTGTTCCTCCTGCTTTTGCAGCCGATGCCATCATGGAAGCTGCCGATGCCGGAATAGGATTGGTGGTTTGTATCACCGAAGGTATTCCTGTACAGGATATGGTGAAAGTGAAAAATTATTTAACCAGTAAATCAACCAGGCTTGTTGGACCAAACTGCCCCGGTGTTATAACTGCCGATGAATGTAAAGTAGGCATCATGCCTGGCTTTATTTTTAAGAAAGGCAGGATCGGAATCGTTTCAAAATCGGGCACACTTACTTACGAAGCTGCCGACCAGGTTGCTAAAGCCGGCCTGGGCATTTCTACGGCTATTGGTATTGGTGGCGATCCTATTATTGGTACCACAACCAAAGAAGCGGTTGAATTATTTATGAACGATAGCGAAACCGATGCCATTGTAATGATTGGTGAAATTGGTGGTGGTATGGAAGCGGAAGCTGCTAACTATATTAAATCAACCGGCAACAAAAAACCGGTTGTTGGTTTTATTGCCGGGCAAACAGCGCCTCCGGGCCGCCGTATGGGCCACGCAGGTGCTATTGTTGGCGGTGCCGATGATACTGCTGCAGCCAAAATGAAGATCATGGGCGAATGTGGTATTCATGTGGTTGCTAGTCCTGCCGATATTGGTAAGACGATGGCTGAAGTGATGAAGAAATAAAAAAACTTGAAATAGATTTTATTGAATCCCCTGATAAATATCGGGGGATTTGTTTTTACCGGGAAGTGGGGAAGTCGAACTTTCTTTCATCCCGCCTTCCCGTCTTCCCGGCCACAAAAAAGCCGGGATAAAAATCCCAGCCTTTAAAGTATAGCCATGTAACAAATTTGAATAGTGCATTTCGCCATGCTTTCAAACTGTCCAGTATATTAAACCAATTTATATGCCGGTAGTTTAATCATACTGCTTAATGAATTGTTAATGAATTTTATAAAAGCAGTTTATGCAAAACAGCTTTTAAATCCATCTCATTATAAATTGTTATATTTTTTAACCGATACAATGAGTACATAACAAATTGTATCTTGTAATTAAAATTCCTTTTATGGTTTTAAATAAAATTATCCTGTTTTTTCTACTGATAACAGGTATATCTATGAGTTCAATGGCACAAATAAAAAATGATTACACCGCTAACTGGAAAAAAGTTGAAGACCTGGCAAAAAAAGGGCTTACCCGGTCGGCTTTGAAGGAAGTGATGAATATTTACACACTGGCCATTAAGGAAAACAATGATCCGCAGCAGATAAAATCGGCCATGTACCAGATCATGTACCGTAACCAGGTGGAAGAAGACAGCCATGAGAACAGCATTTTTTTTGTAGATACATTGATCAATAAGGCCAAAGGCTCAGCAAAAAATATTCTGCAAAGCATGCATGCCGAAATGTTCTGGCAATACCTGCAAAATAACCGCTGGAAATTTTATGACCGTACCAAACCCGCCGAAGAAAAAAGCAAAGACATATCTACCTGGAGTATTGATAAACTCAACGCTACCATTTCGAAACTGTACAAAGCATCTTTACAGAATGATATCCTTTTAAAAAATACAAAACTCGATGGGCTTGATGCCATTATTATTAAAGGCGAAAACACCCGCCGGCTCCGCCCCACCCTGTACGATTTTTTAGCACAGCGTGCGCTGGAGTTTTACATGAATGATGAAACAGATATTACCAAACCTGCCTATGCTTTTAAAATAGATGACGATAAAGCCTTTGCAGCAGTAAGGGAGTTTGTTACCAGCTCATTTAAAACCAAAGACACTGCATCACTGCAGCACAATGCCCTCTTGCTGTTACAGGATATTTTAAAATTCCATTTTGCCGATACAAATCCAGATGCCTTGATTGATGCCGATTTGATCCGGCTGAATTTTATGCATACAACTGCCGTAATGGAAGGAAAAGAAAAATTATATGAAGATGCTTTACTGGAAATTGAAAAAAAATATCCGGTAAACCCTGCTGCTGCACAAGCCATGTTTTTACGTGGACAAATTTACTTAAACCGTGGCGAAGAATATGAACCCTTTTCCAAAACAGCCAACCAGTACGAAATAAAAAGAGCCAAAGAATTATTTGAACAGGCTTATGCCAGGTTTCCCAAATCGGAAGGCGGTATTAATGCAAAGAATGCCGTTATGCAGATTGAGCAGCCATCATTAAACCTGGAATCTGAAAAAGTAAATATTCCGCTGCAACCTTTCCGCACACTGGTGAAATATAAGAACATTAAAACCCTTTACCTGCGTGTGATAAAAACCAGCAGGGAAGAAATGAAAAAGTTTGACCGGAGAGATTATGAAAAAAGCTGGAAAGCATATACCGAACTAAAACCGGCAAAGAGCTGGAGTATTAACCTGCCCAACCTGCAGGATTACCAGGAACATGCTGCAGAAATAAAGGTAGACGGGCTTGAGAACGGCACTTATTTTATCCTGGCAAGTATTGATGCAAATTTTTCGCTCACAAAAAATATCATTGCAAAACAGGTAACCTATATCAGCAATATCAGCTACATACATACAAATACCAACGATTATTACGTACTTGACCGTGATAGTGGGCAACCGCTTGCCAATGCACAGGTGCAGCTCTGGGAATCGAAATACAATTACAATAACAGTACTTACGAAGAAAAGAAACTGGAAAAATATACTACCGATAAGAATGGTTTCTGCAAACTAAAAGACAGCAGGGAATACCGTAATTATTTAATACAGGTTATTCATGGCAAGGATGAATTGTTTATGGATGATAATAATTATTCCTACAATTATAATAGTTATGAGCCTGATATTCAAAAGCGCAGTTTCTTATTTACGGACAGGTCGATATACCGGCCCGGGCAAACATTGTATTTTAAAGGCATTGTCATCTCAAAAGAAAAAGACATTACAAAAAGCGGGGTGATAACCAATTTTAAAACAAACATACACTTGAGGGATGCCAATGGCCAGAAGGCTGCAGAACTTAGTGTAACAACCAATGAATTTGGCAGCTACAAAGGATCGTTCCGTTTACCTGAGGGTGTAATGAATGGCAACTTCAGTCTGTATGACACGTTAACCAAGGCTTCATACAGTTTTAGTGTGGAAGAATACAAGCGTCCTAAATTTTTTACAGAAATTCAAAAACCAAAAGGTACCTACAGGGTTAACGACAGCATTGAAATTACCGGAACCGCCAAAGCCTATGCCGGTAATAATATTGACGGCGCCAAAGTAAGTTATCGTGTGGTACGTAAGGTTCGCTATCCCATCTGGTGGAGTTACTTCAGGCCGTCGTTCAGCAACGAAGAAATGGAAATCAGCAATGGCATTACCGAAACTGATGCCAAGGGAGAATTTAAAATAACATTCAAAGCCATACCTGATGAAACGGTTGATAAAAAAGACCAGCCAATATTTTATTACGAAGTAAGTGCCGATATTACCGACATCAACGGCGAAACAAGAAGCGGTAATACTTCTGTTGCTGTGGCTTACCAGGCATTGCAACTGAATATCAATATGCCGGAAACCTTACCAGCCGACAGTTTGAAGAACTTAAAAATCAGCAGTACCAACCTGAATGATATTTTTGAAAAGGCCGAAGTGAATGTCAGCATTACCAAAGTACAATCACCAACAAAAATATTCCGTGAAAGATACTGGGATATACCCGACCAGTTTACTTTGAGTAAGAACGAATACGAAACCTTATTCCCCTATGATATTTATAAAGACGAAGATCAGAAAGCCACCTGGCCGTTGGGTGAAACTGTTATTAATATATTAGATTCTACCAATGAAAAATTAAGTAAGATTAACTCCGATAAGATTACTTCGCTCTTCGGGATTTCCTCCCCCTTCGGGGGAGATAGAGGGGGCCGCTGGTACAAGATCATCGCCACAACAAAAGATAAATATGGAGAACTGGTTAAAGCAGAAAAATTTATTCAGCTTTTCAGCAATTCGCCTTTAGCAAAAATTTATGAGCCGGTAAAAGTTGATGTAACAAAAGGCATAGCTGAGCCAGGTGAACAGATCAATTATGAAATTAAGACCGGATTTGATAATATCTGGATGATCCGTACCACAAGTATAGCAAACCAAAAAACAGTAACCGAATATGATAAGCTAACAAACTATTCTTCAACAAAACATGCGCAGCAGATTTATGAAGAATACAGGGGCGGTATGGCAATAAGCTATGCTTTTGTACAGCACAACCGTGTTTATAAAGGATATGAAAGTTTTAATATTCCCTGGAGCAACAAAGATTTAAACATCAGTTACGAAACCTTTAGAGATAAATTATTACCCGGTGCTGAAGAAAAATGGAAAATAAAGATTACTGGCAATAAAGGAGAAAAAGTGGCTGCTGAAATGCTGGCCGGTATGTATGATGCCAGCCTTGACCAGTTTAAAATGCATAACTGGTACAGGCCAAACATATGGCCAGGGTTATACAACAGTATTAGCTGGACTGCAAATGGATTTACTGATGTAAACTCTGAAGAATTTGATAAAAGAGATTATCAATATTTAAATGGAAATACAAAAATTTATGACAAGTTATTCTCCTCTTACAATTTGTACAGAACTGAAGTTGCTTATATGATGGGATACGAAAGACAAAATATTAGAATAAGGAGTACTAATTCCCCAATACCATTGGAGGAAAAAGGAAATGCAGTTGCAGTACCGATTTTAGACTCTATGGGAGTCCAAGCTGGCGTTAGCTCTAATTTTTCAGTATCAAAATATACACAGCAAAATGAAATCTTTGTATCAGCAGTTCCTTTTTTAAAACTTGGATCGGCAAAAATTGATGCCCCTGTTCAAATCCGCAAAAACTTCAACGAAACCGCTTTCTTTTTTCCCGATTTGAAAACAGATGCAGATGGCAATGTAGAATTTTCTTTTACAATGCCCGAAGCATTAACGCAATGGAAACTGATGACACTGGCACATACCAAAGATGCAGCTACTGCCTATTCAGAAAAAACAGTGCTAACTCAAAAACCATTGATGGTACAACCCAATGCACCCAGGTTTATGAGGGAGGGTGATAATATGGAGTTCAGTGCAAAAATTGTAAACCTGAGTGAGAAAGAAGTTACCGGCATTGCCACGCTTGAACTGCTGGATGCCGCCACCAACAAACCTGTTGACGGCTGGTTCAAGAATGTTTTTCCCAACCAGTATTTTACCGTAGCTGCCGGGCAAAGCGAAGTGGTAAAATTCCCGATGGAGATACCGTTCAACTTTAATTCGGCCATGAGTTACCGGATTGTTGCCAAGGCAGGTGATTACAGTGATGGAGAAGAAATGGCCATTCCTATTTTAACCAACCGGATGCTGGTAACAGAAAGCATGCCTATAAACATGCGTGGCACAACCACTAAACAATTCAAATTCGAAAAGCTGCTTAAAGCCCCTCCTTCGGAGGGGTTTGGGGAGGCTTCACTTAAGCATCATGCATTGACTGTTGAGTACACAAGCAACCCAGCATGGTATGCAGTACAGGCGCTTCCTTATTTGATGGAGTATCCTTACGAATGTGCAGAACAGACTTTCAACCGTTATTATGCAAACACACTGGCATCATACATAACAAAGGCTTCTCCAAAAATTAAAGCAGTCTTTGAAAAATGGAAAAATGTTGATACGGCTGTATTACTCAGCAATCTTCAAAAGAATGAAGAATTAAAATCTGCTTTATTACAGGAAACGCCCTGGGTACTGGATGCACAAAATGAAAATCAGCAAAAGAAAAATATTGCCTTGCTGTTTGATATGGTTCGCATGAGCAGGGAACAGGAATCGGCTTTTAATAAGTTAAAAGAAATGCAGAGCAGCAATGGTGGTTTTGTATGGTTCAAAGGCGGAAGAGATGACAGGTATATGACTCAGTATATCACAACAGGTATCGGACATCTCAGAAAATTAAATGCATTAACAGGAGATAATTATCAAACCATAAAAACAATTATTGATAAAGCCGTTCCTTATCTCGATAAAAAAATTAAAGAAGATTATGATAACCTTATTAAGTACAAAGCCAAATTAAGCAACAATAATTTAAGTGATATACAGATACAGTATTTGTACATGCGGAGTTTCTTCTCCGAATATAAAATTGCTGCTGCATCTCAAACAGCATATAATTATTATCAAGGCCAGGCAAAAAAGTACTGGCTCAGCAAAAGCAAGTATATGCAGGCCATGATTGCATTGGCATTGCATCGCAGTAATGATGCAGTTACACCAAAAGCCATCATCAGATCATTAAAAGAAAATTCAATCAACAAGGAAGAACTGGGTATGTACTGGAAAGAATGGACCACCGGCGGCTATTACTGGCACCAGGCTCCGATTGAAAGTCAGGCCATGATGATTGAAGCATTTATGGATATTGATAAGAACAACAACACTGTTGATGATTTAAAAACCTGGTTGCTCAAACAAAAGCAAACGCAAAACTGGAAGACAACCAAAGCAACCGCAGTAGCATGTTATGCACTTTTACTTGGTGGCAACAATTGGCTGGCAGAAGAAAAAGAAGTCACTATCAACTTAGGCAGCACCATAATAAAAAGTACTGATGATAAAACCGAAGCAGGTACTGGTTATTTCAAAAAAAGAATTGATGCAGAAAAAGTAAAACCCGAAATGGGTAATATAGCAGTATCTATAAAGTCTGCCGATTCCAAAGTTCCTCCGCCAGCTGGCGGAGGGGGTTCCTGGGGCTCCGTCTATTGGCAATACTTTGAAGACCTTGATAAAATAACTCCCGCCGAAACTCCTTTAAAACTGGTGAAAAAATTATTCATCGAAAAGAATTCAGACAAAGGTCCGGTGCTTGTTGCATTGGAAGATGGCGCTCAGTTAAAAGTTGGCGACAAAGTAAAAGTGCGTATCGAACTTAAAGTTGACAGGGATATGGAATATGTACACATGAAAGACATGCGTGCTGCCTGTATGGAACCAACTAATGTACTCAGCGAATATAAATACCAGGGCGGCCTGGGTTATTACGAAAGCACCAAGGATGCCAGCACCAATTTTTTCTTTGGATGGCTGGCCCGTGGCAGCTATGTTTTTGAGTATCCCATGTTTGTTACACATGCAGGTAATTTCAGCAACGGCATAACTACAATTCAGTGTATGTATGCTCCGGAGTTTACGAGCCATATTGAAGGAATAAGAATAAATATAGAACAGTAAAAACTTTGGCAAAGTTTGAGGCGCTGTTGGGGTGAGGCCATAATGTTTTATCTTTGCCGCCAATTCATAATTCAACATTTATAATTCATCATTTCTAATGTACAGAACTCATACCTGCGGCGAATTAAGGCTTTCAGACAAGAATAAAGATGTTACCCTTTCCGGATGGGTACAAACCGTTCGTAAATTCGGCAGCATCACTTTTGTTGACCTGCGTGACCGATACGGAATCACCCAGTTATTATTTTCGGAAAGCTTAAACGCTACATTGGATGCCAATCCAATGGGCAGGGAGTTTGTGTTACAGGTTAAAGGGACTGTGAATGAAAGAAGCAGTAAGAATGCAAATATCCCAACAGGCGAAATTGAGATCACGGTTACTGAATTTATAATCCTTAATAAATCAGCCGTACCACCTTTTACCATACAGGATGATACAGATGGCGGCGATGATATACGGATGAAATACCGCTATCTTGATTTGCGCAGAAATGCAGTGAAGAAAAATTTAGAGTTACGTTATTCGGTTAACAGAAGCGCAAGAAATTATCTGCATGAAAATAATTTCATGGATATTGAAACACCTTTCTTAATTAAGAGTACACCGGAAGGTGCAAGAGATTTTGTTGTTCCTTCAAGAATGAATCCCGGGCAGTTTTATGCATTGCCGCAATCGCCGCAAACATTTAAGCAACTACTGATGGTAAGTGGTTACGACCGCTACTACCAGGTTGTAAAATGTTTCAGGGATGAAGATTTACGTGCTGACCGCCAACCCGAGTTTACACAAATAGATTGTGAAATGGCATTTGTAGAACAGGAAGATATTGTGAACATGTTTGAAGGTTTGGTAAAGCAAATTTTTAAAGATGTAAAAGGCATTGATTATACTGATAAAGTGGATCGCATGACCTGGGAAGAAGCCATGTGGACCTATGGAAATGACAAGCCCGATATCCGTTTTGAAATGAAACTGTGCAACCTTAAATTCCCGGCACATACTTTTCCTTCGAAAGAAAATATTTCATCACTCATTGCCGGTGAATTTGCCGTGTTCAATGATGCTGAAACTGTGATTGCCATTGCCGTTCCGGGATGCAGTGAATACAGCCGCAAACAGACTGATGAACTGACTGAATGGGTAAAGCGTCCACAGATCAGTATGAAAGGTTTGGTATTTATCAAGTGTAATGCCGATGGAACTTTTAAAAGCAGTGTAGATAAATTTTATTCAGAAGATAAATTAAAAGCTATTGCCGAAGCTGCAAACGCAAAAGCAGGTGATTTGATTTTAATATTGGCCGGTGCCGAAGAAAGAACCCGTAAAGCCAGCAGCGATTTACGCATGTATATGGCTGAACGTTTAGGTTTGCGCAGTGATAACGAATTTAAATTATTATGGGTGATAGACTTTCCGTTGTTTGAATATGCTCCGGAAGAAAATCCCGCCAGCGGCGGGACAGGCCGCTGGGTTGCCCGTCACCATCCGTTCACATCGCCCAAGCCCGATCAATTTGATATCATGATCAGCAACAACCCGGTTATTGAAGATGCCGCAAAATATTTAGAACATCCGTATGCCAGCATCAAGGCCAATGCTTATGATATGGTTTTGAATGGCAATGAAATTGGCGGCGGTTCTATCCGTATCTACCAAAGAGAGCTGCAGGAAAAAATGTTTGCAGCCCTGGGCATGGATGCAGCCGAACAGCAACACAAGTTTGGTTTCTTATTAGGGGCTTTTGAATATGGTGCGCCGCCGCATGGTGGTATTGCATTTGGTTTCGACAGGCTTTGTGCCATCATCGGCGGTAGTGAAAGCATCCGTGACTTTATTGCATTCCCTAAAAATAACTCAGGAAGAGATGTGATGCTGGATGCACCTGCAACTATTGATGAGAAACAGTTTGAAGAGTTACAGATAAAGCTGGATTTGAAGGGATAAATAGAACACGGATGACACGGATTAAAAAGATTAACACAGATTTTGCTGCCGGATGTATTTTACTCCGGCAGTTTTATTTTTATTAGAAGCCTTTTTTCAGCAATTTTGAAATGTGAATACAGCCCCTCCATTAGCCGAACGATTACGCCCAACAACACTGGATGAACTTGCAGGTCAACAACACCTGACCGGTAAAGGAAGCATTCTGCGTACTGCAATAGAAAAAGGTAAAGTCCCGAGTATGATACTATGGGGGCCACCGGGAGTTGGGAAAACTACCATTGCAAACATTATTGCCAATACATTAAAAGTTCCCTTTTATCAATTGAGTGCCATCAGCAGCGGTGTAAAAGAAGTACGTGAAGTAATTGATCTTGCTAAAAAACAACAGAACGTTATTTTATTCATTGATGAGATTCACCGCTTTAATAAAGGTCAGCAGGATGCTTTACTGGGTGCGGTTGAAAAAGGTATTATTACATTAATTGGTGCTACAACAGAAAACCCTTCTTTTGAAGTGAACAGCGCCTTGCTGAGCAGGACGCAGGTATATATTTTAAAAGCGCTGGATGAAAAGGATCTCATTGCTTTATTGCAGCATGCTATAAAAAATGATGAAGTACTAAAGACAAAAAAGATAGAGCTGAAAGAAACAGAAGCAATCATAAACATCTCTGGTGGTGATGCCAGGAAACTTTTGAATCTTTTGGAACTCGTTACTGATTCCCTGGGTGATAAGATTGTAATCACTGATGATGCAGTAATGGAGATAGCCCAGCAACGTATTGCACTCTATGATAAAAAAGGCGAACAGCATTACGATATCATTTCGGCCTTTATAAAATCCATACGTGGCAGCGACCCGAATGCTGCTGTTTACTGGCTGGCAAGAATGATTGAAGGTGGTGAAGATATAAAATTCATTGCAAGAAGAATGCTGATTCTTGCAAGTGAAGATATCGGCAATGCCAATCCTAATGCTTTACTGTTAGCGAATGCTACATTTGATGCCGTAAATAAAATTGGTTATCCAGAATCACAACTGATCTTATCACAATGCGCCATCTATTTAGCCAGCAGTGCTAAAAGTAATGCTGCAACAGTTGCAATTGGCGCTGCCATGAGTGCAGTAAAACAACACGGAGACTTATCTGTTCCTTTACATATCCGCAATGCCCCAACCAGACTGATGAAGAAAGAAGGTTATGGCAAAGGGTATGAATACTCCCACAATTATGATAATAATTTTTCGCCACAGGAATATTTACCAAAAGAAATAAGCGGCACTGCTTTTTTTGAACCGGGTAAAAATTTACGGGAAGAGGAATTGCGGAAATTTTTGAAAATGCTGTGGAAGGATAAATACAAGTATTAAGCTGATTATTCGGGAACTCCTTAAAATATTAACAATGCTGTTCAGGTCTGGCCTTATCACAAATACTGTCTTGTGTATTTTTTTTATTTTACTTGAGTTATTTCTGCTGATGTTTGCCCCGGAAAAATTTCCTGATGAAGCCAGGATGGTATTTATGATACTTGCAGTAATAAGTTTTATTTCACTATGCTTTGATTTTATTTGTTTTAAACTCTTAAAGGCAAATAAAGAACACGCCGAGGTATCCGGTAATTTAATTATTACAGGAAATATTTTTTTTGTCTTTATGATTATGACAGGTTTAACGTTTTTTTTAATGGCTATAGCAGTAATTTCAGTCATACTGGAAACAGGAAATGTAAGTATGCTAAGACTATTGATATTTTATATATTGTTTATTCTTATCTTTTTGATTTGTGGTATTTCAATTATTCTAAATCTGATCTATTTCAGGAGACTTATAAAAATAAACAGGCAGACAATAAATGCTTATATCAATGACATAGGAGTAAGATAAACTACATTTTCTTCTGTATGATCAATCCGATAGATGTTACCACAAATTTATCTACCTGCAGTTTTAAATGCACTTTTTGTTCATGTGGTTCGGTGTCAACCATAAAATCTTCTGGCAGTCCGCCAACGGAAAAATCAAGTTCTTCAACAAAGTGTCCTTCTTTTCTTAATTCATTTGCAATGTATTCAATATCCCGCTGCCGGTAAATTACGGTATCATTATTTTCCTGTGTTTCATCATTGCTGGAAACATTGTACTCTGTAGTATGTACGGCCCATCCTCCCGGTTTTAAAGTCTTCATTTGGTTTTTTAAAAACTGGAAACCTTTATCAAGTGTACCCAGGTGTTCAAAAGAACAACTACTCCAGTTAAAATCAAAACCTGAAAGATCACCAGGTATATCATTCATATCCACCGGCCTGTATTCAACCAGTATATTAAAATCTTCTTCATCGCAAAGCTGACGTGTATTTAAGCTTTCCGGTCCAAAACAAAGCTGACCGGCATTATCCCAACCCATTTCAATTCCTTTTCCAGGTAAAATATCGGTTGCAACAATATGGCATCCATAGCTGGCAAACATTGCTGGTAAAGGCTCGGTACCAACCGCAAATACCAACCCGTTTTTACCTGCGGCTATACAACCACGTTCCCACAAAGCCTGCATCACAAAAATAAATTCCCATTGCTTGCGGTGAAGATTTGGTTTTTCACCCAACTGATTACACCAATGCAGGTACCAGTCCGCCTGGTAATCCTTTGCCTTGCACAATTCCGACCTTCTTTTACCAAAGTCATCAGTCAAGGTAGTGTTCCATTTTCTTTTTGTTGATTTTATTTCTGTCATTGCAGTTTTCAATTAAATTAATGAACGATAAACTTTCAGATATTCCGCAGCCTTTTCCTCCCAGCTGAATTCATTCCCTCTTGCTATAATTTTATTCATCAGCCCGTTCTTATGAAACTGTTCCATTCCATTTTTAAAAACCGCCTGCATATGCTCAGGGCCAAATTCTTCAAAATAAAAAGCCACGTCACCCCCAATTTCCGGTAAAGAGGTAAGGCTGGATAAAAACAAGGGTTTACCAAATTTCATAGCTTCTACAACTGGTGCACCAAAACCTTCTGCCAGCGAGGGCAGCATAAAAGCCATGCAATTTTCCAAATACCATGCCTTATCTTCTTCTGAAACGGGCCCAAGTATATGCAACCTGTCGGAAACCCCGAGCTTTCTGGATTGCAGACGCATTTTATTTACATAATCGGGCTCATCCAGCTTACCGGCAATAAATAAATCGATGTCCGGGTTTTCTAAAAGTGGTACAAGGGTATGAAAATTCTTTTTCCGGTTTACATATCCCATGGTAAAAAGGAATGGCCTTGAAGGTTTATACCCTGCAGGCTTCGCAGGCGGAGTATTTACATGATGCGTACCATTATGGATAACATGCACCGGCTTATCTTTTACATCTAAATGGGTTAATACATCTTTTTTACAGTGATGAGAAATACAAACAAGCGCATGGCTGTTATCTATCAGCCGCTGTGTCTTTTGCAAACTGTCAATCCGCTCCTTATCCGGTTTATCTTCGTGCAGGCAATTCAGATCGTGTATGGTAAGTAATATTTTTGTCTGCTTGTTTTTTTTGAGATAAACCCTGCCCGATTGAAATGGTGCATGCCAGATATCACAATCCCACAAAAATGGTTTGAAAAATTTATCATGCCATTTTCTTTCAACAATGTAATTAGCATCGGGCCCGAATGATTTTTTTTCTGCAGCAGGAATATAAAATGAAATTTTATCCTCAGTTTCCTTATCCAAAGCCTGCATAACAAAATTGCCCAGGTTAAGGCAATAATGATAAAGCCCGGAGTCCTTGTATCGCATCAGATCACAATCCAATATGATTTTATACATCTTAAAAAGCTTTTAATATAAAATAATGCCTGCTCATCCTGGATTTATACCCACTCAACAACTTTCAGTCTATACAAAATTATTTATTAAATAACTTAAAGTAGAAAGGTTTCTGATTTTAAAACATTGCTAAGAACGTAGAACCTGCAGTAATTTTATCATGTTTGACTTATGCAGAAATTATGACTCATTTTATAAAATAAACCTAATCATTATCATGGATAAAACTGATTCAGCATAGTTTTTGCCCTGTTCAGCAGGTATTGCTTGTACACAATATCAAGTTGCCCTATTTTTCCTGAATCAGACAATAATTGATTACATAAATCTGCCCAAATATGCTTAAACATGTGATTTTTGATTGCGAAAGGATGAAATATGAGAATACAGGTTTATACCATTATTGTCTCAACCTGGGTAACCATATTAAAAAGTACCTGAACCCGTCAACGGAAGATCTTACATTCTACAGCCCCCATGGCGTACAGCGTCTTTTTGGCAAATCTCAAAATCATATTATTCAAAATGAGTTACACAAATTCAGACTGCCAGCCTTAAATGAATTTACTCTTTGGCATGCCACTTACCAGGACAGCTACTATATTCCTTTTAGAAATAAAAAAATTAAAGTGATCCTTTCAATACATGATCTCAATTTCATGTACGACCCTTCAAAATCAGAATCAAAAAAGCAAAGATACCTGCGGCGTTTGCAAATGCACATTAACAGGGCCGACAGTATTATCTGCATCAGCGAATACAGTAAAAATGATGTGCTATTTTATTGCGATATAAAAAATAAGCCCCTGCATGTAATACATAATGGCACCAACACTTTAACCAGGCCGGAGCTTTTACAAAAATCCTACACGCCGGTCAACCCTTTTATATTTTCATTGGGGACGATCATGCCAAAGAAAAATTTTCATACCCTATTACCACTGGTACAGGATATGCAAAATATGGAACTGGTAATAGCCGGCAGGATTGACGATGTGGGTTATTATCAATCCATACTGGATGCAGCAGAAAAAATGGGCATATCAAAAAAAATAAAACTGGTCGGGCCGGTAAGTGAAAGTGAAAAATCATGGTATTTTAATCAATGCTGTGCCTTTGCATTTCCTTCAACAGCCGAAGGTTTTGGTTTACCGGTTACCGAAGCCATGTCGGTAGGCAAACCACTATTTTTATCAGATAAAACAGCCTTGCCTGAAATTGGCGGCGATGTAGCTTTCTATTTTGAAAATTTTTCGGCAGCCCACATGAAAGAAACATTCGCTACAGGGATGAAACAGTATACCCGGTTTAAGATGCAGGATGAGATCATTAAAAAAGGAAAAGAATATGACTGGGACATTGCAGCACAGGAATATTGGAAAATTTATCGTTCATTATATTAATTTCTAAATAAGAGATGAAGACCTATCGCCGGTTATTAAAGTTTGCAAAACCTTACGGGAAATTTGTTGTGCCATTTTTTGTGTTTACATTAATAGCTTCATTTTTCAGTGTATTCCAGTTTGCACTCATCATACCCCTGTTGAATTTTTTATTCGATCATCATACAGTGGAAAGTATGCAGCAATATGCAACTGCTCCCGATTTTTCTTTTTCGGCCGGATATTTTAAAGACCTTTTTTATTACCAGGTATATCACCTGAAGACAATGAACCCGGTGTATGCTTTGTACTTCATTGCAGCTTTAATTGTATTGGCAGTTTTACTCACCAATGTTTTCCGTTACCTGGCACAGCGCAGTATGGTAAGCGCAAGAACCTTGCTGGTAAAAAGAATAAGGGAAGCCATTTTTGAAAAGATCAACCGGCTGCACATGGGTTATTTCACCAAAGAAAAAAAGGGTGATCTCCTCAGCCGTATGAATTCGGATGTTTTTGAAATTGAAGCAGTAGCCGGAAACTCTCTTGAAATATTGTTTAAAGAACCTTACCTGATGATCGCTTATTTTATCGGGCTCTTTGTCATTTCGGTAAAACTTACGTTGTTTACATTACTCATTATACCTATTTCGGCCATTGGCATAGCCCTGGTTACAAAAAAATTGCGTAAGGAAGCCAGTGATATGCAGTCTTCCATTGGCAGGTTATTAACTATCATTGATGAAACCTTAATGGGCATGCGTATCATCCGTTCTTTTAATGCCACTGATTTTATTGTTAAAAGATTCCGTCGTGAAAATGATTTTTACCGCAAAGCAAGCCTGCAGGGATTTAAGAAAAGAGAACTGGCTCCCATCTTCTCAGAAGTATCGGGAGTTATTGTAGTGGCCTGCATTTTAATTTATGGCGGCAGCATGATCTTAAGAAATAATGGAGTTGATGCATCGGGCTTACAAGCCAGTGAATTCATCGCCTTCATCGCCATTTTTTCGCAAGTGATAAGGCCGGCAAAAGCCATGGTGGTGGCGTTGGCCAATATACAGCGGGGCGAAGCATCGGGACAAAGGATTATTGAAGTGCTGGATACAAAAGTTGAAGTATCCGATCACCCAAATGCCGTTTCATTACAATCATTTAATTACCAGATTGAGTTTAACAATGTATGTTTTGGTTACTCCGATAAACAGGTATTGACTGATATTAGTTTTAGTATTGACAAAGGAAAAACTGTTGCACTGGTTGGCCCGTCGGGTGTTGGTAAATCAACCATTGCCGATCTGCTACCCAGGTTTTATGATGTTACATCTGGCAGCATCAACATTGATGGAAACGATATCCGCAGTTATACTATGGAAAGTTTGCGGCAGCAGATGAGTTTTGTAACCCAGGATATTATCCTGTTCAACGATTCTATTTTTAATAATATCGCGTTATGTAAACCAGATGCCAGTGAAGAAGAAGTGATGAGGGCAGCTAAAATTGCAAACGCACATGATTTTATTATGGATACCGAAGAAGGTTATCAAACTAATATCGGCGACAGGGGCATACGTTTATCGGGCGGGCAAAGACAACGATTAAGTATTGCCCGTGCAGTGTTTAAAAATCCGGCTATTTTAATTTTAGATGAAGCGACATCTGCCCTCGATACGGAATCAGAAAAATCTGTACAGCTGGCATTGAATAATTTGATGCAGGGCAGAACAACATTAGTTATTGCCCATCGTTTAAGTACTATTAAGGAGGCAGATGAGATTCTGATACTTCAGGATGGACAGATCGTTGAACGTGGCAATCATTTTGAACTGATAGAAATCGAAGAAAGCATTTATAAGCGGCTTACCTTAATGCAAAAGATTGCTTAAACTCTTGCTGAACTGTTTAATTTTTTGCTCTCCATCTTGTAAAAGGTTTATTTTTAAGTCTAAATTTATTTCTATGAAAATAAAGAACTTCTTTTTTTCAGCAGCCTCAGTTTTACTTATAGCCACTTCCTGTTCAAAAAATGCAACTGATTCAGGCAACGGCAGTATTGCTGCTAAAACCATGAGCAATGTTTCGTATGGTACAGATCCGCTTCAAAGAATGGATATTTATTTACCGGCAAACAGAAGTACCGCTGCTACCAAAGTTTTTATTTTAATTCATGGAGGTGCCTGGGCAACAGGCGATAAAGCCGACGCTGACATTGCAAAGTATATTGATACTTTAAAAACAAGGTTTCCGGACTATGCCATCTTTAATTTAAATTACCGCCTGGCAGCTTTCCCGGCTACAAATGTTTTTCCTGCCCAGGAGCTGGACATAAAAGCTGCTGTTGAATTTATCTATGGCAACCGTTCTTCCTACCTGATCAGTGATAAATTTGTAATGCTGGGAGCCAGTGCAGGGGCACACCTGGCACTTTTGCAGGCATATAAATACCACAGCCCGGTTAACATAAAAGCTGTTGTTGATTTTTTCGGGCCTACCGATATGGCAGACCTGTATAACAATCCCGGTGATTTACCTGCTGCTACGGTTGCAGTCTTAATGAGCGGCACACCAACAACAAATGCAGCATTATACCAGCAATCCAGTCCGTTAACATTTGCTGATGCACAAAGTTGCCCTACAATTATTCTGCAGGGCGAATTAGACCCCCTGGTAAATGCAACCAGGCAATCATTGGCGTTAAAAAACAAATTAACCACTGCAGGAGCAATTAATCAATATATTCTCTATCCGGGACTACATCATGGTGACGACTGGAATGCTGCAACCTTTACGGATGCGTTCAATAAAATTCAGGCATTTATTATTACGAATGTGCCATAAATTAATTTTTAAGTTGCTGTTATAAAAAGCATCTGCAACAGGAAGATGCTTTTTTAGTTTACATTGCATTATTATGAAAAGGCTTTACATAACAATCTTTTTTTCGTTCATAATAGCCGGAAAAATATCTGCACAGGTTGATAATACACTGTACGTAAAAGATGCAATTGCAGAAAACAGGACTAAACTGTATCAGAACCTGGTTAGTAACAGTATCACTAAAAATTTATCTCTGTCATTAAGCGACTCTGCCGAAGATAACTGGCAGGATGCTTTTATGGCCCTGGAATTACTCAATTACAGATCAGCATGGATAGATAGCAGAATAAGTTCTGTCTTTAATTCTGTTAACGAAAGAAGCCTGGGTTTTCAGCGTGCTTTTTTAGAACTCGTTTATACAAATTATCCGGATGCTTTTATACCTCAGGTTGTAGATTTTATAAAAAAGACCGACAATACAAAACTCTTTTCGATGTGTGCAGAATATCTTTTTATGAATAACAGGAAAGCGGAATACAGGGATTTAATAATAAAAAGGATGTCGGCAATTATATCAAATTTTACTGATGACAGTATTGACCCATTCTTTACTGTTTTAATAGATAAACTTTTATTGAAGAAACCCGGCATGCCGCCAATAGCCGATCTTTTAAACAATTCTTTTTTACACAACGAAACCATTCTTTACAGTTTTCAGAGAAAAAACAGAAACTATCCGGGGTTAGCCATGATCAGGGGAAGAGACGGTAAATTTGTAAAAGATGAAAACGGGAATTATTTTTCTGTTCCGCAGTTAGCAAGAAGTATCAGTAATATGCCGGGATATCTTACAAATGGAAATACCCCGCAGGGGATATTTAAAATAAACGGGCTGGGTATTTCAAAAAGTAATTTTATTGGCCCTACAGCCAATATTCAAATGCTGATGCCATTTGAAAAAACTACAGATGCCGGAGATTCACTTGTCCAGTCCTTTGGCAACCACTATGCATCTTTGCTCCCGGCATCCTGGAAGAATTACTTTCCGGTATATGAATCCTATTATGCCGGCAAAACCGGAAGAACAGAGATCATTGCTCATGGAACTACTGTAAATCCTGAGTATTATATAAATCAACCCTATTATCCGCAGACACCTACTCAGGGTTGTTTATGTACCAAAGAAATATGGAGTACAGAAGATGGAAAAAGGCTGGAGAGTGACCAGCAAAAACTGGTGAATGCTTTTAAGGCATCAGGTGCTGTTAACGGGTATTGCGTAGTAATAGAAATAGACGACCTGGAGAAACCTGTCAGTTTAAGTGATATTTTATCTTACCTGAAATCCGAAAATTAATGAATCCTGGTATCATGGGCTGCAAGAATTAATAACATATATATCTGTGCAACAAAAAATAATAAATGCAATTAAAATGGGAATTTAAACGATTTGATGAACTGACTGCTGCCGGACTTTATGCCATCATACAACTGAGAAATGAAGTATTTGTTGTAGAACAAAACTGTGTTTACCAGGATGCGGATAATAAAGATCAGCTATCGTTTCATCTTATGGGCTGGGATGGTGAAACCCTGGTTGCCTATACCCGTATTATCCCACCCGGTATTTCCTATGTTGAAGCAAGTATAGGACGTGTAGTCACCTCTCCAAAATACAGGAAAACCGGTGCTGGCAGGATGCTTATGCAGTTAAGTATAGAAAAAACATTAAATGAATTCAGTATTTCTGAGATAAAGATCGGTGCCCAGCTTTACCTGGCTGATTTTTACAGCTCATTTGGATTTTCCCAAAGCAGCCCCGAATATCTTGAAGACGGTATCCCACATATAGAAATGTGCTTAAAGAAATAATCCTCTAAGGGCAATAACGGAATAAATTCGCCGTTTTAAAAATTGTGGTTTTAAATTTTATCCTTTTTGCTTACCCGGGGTGATATTTTCGGCCACAGTTAATATCCATTTATCTATCGAAAGACTAAACCTGATTTCTAATGAAACCATTTTTACGCCAGTTTTGGGGAAAGAGTATAATCCTGCTCATCTTCAGCTTCGCAATAATCTCCGGCACATATTCACAAGCATTATTATTTGGTGAAAAAGTAAAATGGGAAGTCGGTTTTAATTTCGGCCCAAGCTTTTTTTTAGGCGACCTGGGAGGTAATTCCGGTAAAGGAACAAATAACCTGAAGGATATAAATTTTGAGTTTACCAAATTTATGAAAGGAGCTTTTATAACCATGTACCCAAAAAACTGGGTGGGTTTAAGGCTTGCCGCAGATTATACCTACCTGGAAGGCGATGATGCTATAATAAACACAACCGGCATTGATGAACTTTGGAGAAAACAACGTAACCTGGATTTTAAGTCCAATGTGATAGAAGGTTATTTCGCCCTGGAAGTTTTTCCTACCATGTTGCTTAACAGAAATTCCGATTATGAGCCGAGATTAAGGCCCTATTTATTAGGAGGTGTCGGGGTTTTTCATTTCAATTCAAAAGGATCGCTTACAGATGCCGCCGGAAATAAAACCTGGTACTATCTTCATCCATTGAGACTGGAAGGACAGGGTATGCCAGAATATCCATACAGTAAACCATACAGCTTAACACAATTGAATATCCCTTATGGCGGTGGTTTAAAATATTTTGCTTCTGACAGGATCAACATCAGCATGGAAATGTTATACAGAAAAACGTTTACAGATTATATTGACGATGTAAGTAAAAATTATATTGATCCGGCTAACTATACAAAGTATTTATCAGCACAGGAAGCTTCTTTAGCTTACAAATTATCAGATAAAGCCAACGGCATTATTTTTCCGGGTATGACAAGATATCCCGCCGGTACACAAAGAGGTGATCTGAAAGATTCTGATACGTATTTTTCAATTGTAGCAAAAGTGGGAATTCGCTTAGGGCCGATATATGAAAGTGCTTTTGCAAGAAATGCTGCAAGACAAACAAGATGTCCGGCTGTATATTAATACCAAAATAAAATTAATATTATGAGTAATAATTTTCAACTTAATCCAAAAACATACAGGGCTGCAGTGATATTTACAACCTGCCTGTTATTGGTCATTCAAATGTTTAAATAAAATATTGTTATACATTTTTAAGTGTATTATGATACGATAGAAGTTTAACCCCCAAGGATAGCTATGGATATTTTAATATCCGCAGATTACCCCTGAAACCACAACTTTAAGATTTCGTTGATATCTCCTACACTTATTTGATTTCAAATCCATGTTTATGAGACATGGATTTTTTATTTAAGCTCTGACTTCAAATATTTACCGGTAAAACTTTCCTTTACTTTTATTAAATCTTCAGGCAGGCCTTCAAATAAAACCAGTCCGCCACCATCACCCCCTTCGGGTCCGATATCAATAATATGATCGGCAACTTTTATCACATCCATATTGTGCTCAATAACCAAAACAGTATTGCCTCTGTCAACAAGTTTATTAATTACTTCCAGTAAATGCTGTATATCCTGAAAGTGAAGCCCCGTGGTAGGTTCATCCAGAATGTAAAATGTTTTGCCTGTATCTTTTTTACCGAGTTCTGTTGATAGTTTTACACGCTGTGCTTCTCCCCCACTTAATGTTACTGCACTTTGACCCAGGGTAATATAACCAAGGCCTACATCCTGCAATACTTTTATCTTTCGGTAGATGAAAGGTACCGGTTGGAAAAATTCTACCGCTTCATCAACCGTCATGTCCAGCACATCGCTGATTGATTTTCCTTTGTAACGGATCTCCAAAGTCTCCCGGTTGTATCTGCGGCCATTGCATTTTTCGCAATGCACATGTACATCGGGTAAAAAATTCATTTCAATAACCCGCATGCCGCCACCTTCGCAAACATCGCATCTGCCGCTTTTTACATTGAATGAAAAACGGCCCGGTTTATAGCCTCTTATTTTTGCTTCGGGTACCGATGCAAACAAAGTTCTTATCTCAGTAAAGAATCCGCAGTAAGTTGCCGGGTTACTTCTTGGTGTTCGGCCGATGGGGCTTTGGTCTATCTCTATAACTTTATCAATCTGCTCCAAACCCTTGATGGATTTATATTCTAACGGATTGGCTTTAGAGTTGTAACAAAACTTACTCAGCAACGGATAAAGCGTTTCATTTATTAATGTTGATTTACCGCTTCCACTTACGCCTGTAACCAGTATCAATTTACCCAAAGGGAATTTTACAGAAACATCCTGCAAATTATTTCCCTTCACTCCTTTCAGTTCTATAAATTTACCATTGCCCTTTCTTCTTTCTTCAGGCACTTCAATGGATTTTGTTCCAAGCAAATACTGGGCAGTTTCCGAATTGGAATCCAAAATGGTTTTTGGCGTTCCAATGGCAACAATTTCGCCGCCATGTTTGCCAGCTTTGGGGCCAATATCAACCAGGTAATCCGATGCCATCATAATATCCTTATCATGCTCTACAACTAAAACACTGTTGCCGATATCACGTAAATTCTGCAAAGCCGCTATCAACCGCTGGTTATCTCTTTGATGGAGACCTATACTCGGTTCATCCAAAATATAAGTGATACCCTGTAACTGCGAACCAATTTGCGTTGCCAGCCTGATACGCTGCGATTCGCCACCACTAAGGCTTTTAGAAGGTCGGTTTAAAGAAAGATAGGTTAATCCAACATCCAGTAAAAACTGCAGCCGTTCCCTTATTTCTTTTAAAACATCTTTGGCAATAGCATTTTGTTTATCACTTATCCGCAATTCAATTCCATCAAACAAGGCAGCCAGGTTATCTAAATTTAAATTACTCAGCTCGGCTATATTCCGCTTGTCAATCTTAAACCAAAGACTTTCTTTTTTCAGTCTGGCACCATCGCAGGAACCACAAGAAGCCAGCACCATAAATTTTTCCACCCAGCTCCTTAACCCTTCCGAACTGTTGCTTGAAGAGAACCAGCGCTTCAACATTGGAACTATACCTTCATAACTGCCGGTATAAACTTCGGGAATTGTTTCATCACTCATGTCCAGTTCAAGGTCGGCATTAATTTCCTTATCGCCATTCAATAATAAATTAAGCTGCGTTTCTGATAAGTCCCTAACCGGTTTATTTAAATTGATCTTGTTCTTTTTTGCAAAGGCTTCCACTTGCCTGAACACACTGGCATCCCTTTCTTCCCCCAACGGGGCAATGGCTCCTTCATTAACGCTGATTGATTTATCGGGTAAAACCTCATCCATATCAATCGTAAATACATTACCCAATCCTCTGCAGGTGGGACATGCACCGTATGGTGAATTAAATGAAAACGCATTGGGCGAAGGTTCTTCATAGCTTATCCCTGTTTCTTCACACATCAGTTGTTTGCTGTATTGAATCACTTTATCATCATCATGAATAAATAAAAACATTAAATCTTTACCCAACTGTAAAGTCTTCTGTACACTCTGGCTCAGTCTCACCCTCATATCATCGGTTACAGCCAACCTGTCAACCACCACTTCTATATCATGAATTTTGTAACGGTCAATCTGCATCCTTGGTTTCAAGTCCATCACTTCGCCGTCAACCCTTACTTTTAAATACCCTTTTTTCCGGATGTCTTCAAACAGTTCCCGGTAATGTCCTTTCCGTCCCCTCACCAAGGGAGCCAGCACCGATATTTTTTTGTCTTCAAACTTTTCAAAAATGTTCATCACTATTTCCTCTTCACTGAATTTCACCATCTTCCTGCCGGTGTTGTAGCTGTAAGCCTCTCCCACCCTGGCATACAGCAAACGCAGGAAATCATATATTTCGGTAACCGTACCAACCGTACTGCGGGGATTTTTGTTCGTTGTTTTCTGTTCGATGGAAATAACGGGTGATAAGCCGGTGATCTTATCTACATCGGGCCGCTCCATATCGCCTACAAACTGCCGGGCATAGGCACTGAAACTTTCCATGTACCGGCGCTGACCTTCGTTATAAATGGTATCAAATGCCAGTGATGATTTACCGCTGCCACTCACCCCGGTAAAAACCACCAGTTTGTTTTTTGGAATTTTAATATCAATATTCTTCAGGTTGTGTTCCCTTGCACCAAAAACTTCAATAAAATCTTTTTGAACAGGTTCTTCTTGTGAAGCCTTCTTTACTTTCGCCATGTGTACTTACTTGCGTTAAAGATACAAACAAAATGAATGTTGATTTGTTGCAAGACTTTTTGTTCAGTAAATTTGCCACTCAATTTTACCCATGTTATTTAATCTATTTGGAAAAAAGGATGCTGCTGGTGACAACCATGTATTTATTGACAGAGCCTATGTGAACAGCACGGCCAAAATGAATGCCTGTGCTGAATTAGCAAAGACAACTCCTGATACAGTATTCATCTGCTGGTTTGATGAAACCCTTGAAAAATTTAAGGCGTTTTTTAAGGAACAGGGTATTGATGAAGACCGTGTGATTATTACCCGCTACATAAATACGCACCTGTTAGCAACGAAGACACCTGTGTTTACAGAGCATTATCCCCTTCATACGAAGGAACTGGATCTGATCAAAGACTGGGCTTCTGAAAAAATTATTGTTTACAGCGCTATGGACGAACCTCTGTTTAAACATTTTGGGAGTGATAAACTGATCCCACTGATGAAAATGATGGGCATGAAAGAAGATGAAGTAATTGAGCACAGCATGGTTACCAAATCTATCATAAAAGGCCAGGAAAAAATAGCAGAACAGGTCAGTTTTGAGCATTCAGCCTCCTCCCAGGGCGACTGGATGAGGAAAAATATAAAATAATTTTTAGCCTAAAAACCTTTACTGTAAAGGCTTTTAGTATTTATCCGAAATTATTTTGATTTTTTATTTGGTAGTTTGAAATTTCCACCTGTATATTTGTAGCAGTTCTTTAATATCACTTATCAAGAAAGGCAGAGGGTAATGGCCCGATGAAGCCTTGACAACCTACTTCGATTTATTTCGGAGAAAGGTGCCAATTCCATCTCGTTAATAACGGGACAGATAAGTCAGATTCAAAGCTTAAAAAATACTTTCAAAATATTAAAAGCTCATCTGATTTATCGGATGAGCTTTTTTAATTCTGAGCGAAGTCGAAGAACTTCGCAATGTTCGAGTATAGTCGGGAACAACAGAATTAAACTCTCTCCTCCGGTAAGGTTGCTCACTTGATAAGTGATTGTACAGAACCTGTATAACAATCATTCATCAAACTAAAAAACAATTAAGATGAGCAACGCAACACAACTGATCCACAGCATTCCCGTAGATCCATTAACAGGAGCAATCAGTGTTCCAATTTATCAAACAAGTACTTATGTGCAGGATGCACCCGGCGTAAACAAAGGTTATGATTATGCCCGCAGTAATAATCCAACAAGAGGTACATTAGAAGATATTATTGCACAGTTAGAAAAAGGAACTGTTGGTATTGCATTCGGTAGTGGCCTTGCAGCCATTGATGCTGTTGTAAAATTATTAAAATCGGGTGATGAAATTTTAGCCGTTGATGATATTTATGGAGGAGCATTCCGCCTCTTCACACATATTTACGAAAAGTTTGGCATTACGGTAAACTATGTTGATACAACAAATGCAGAAAATGTTTTCAACGCAGTTACTCCAAAAACAAAATTGATCTGGCTGGAAACACCAACCAACCCTACACTGAAAGTGAGCGATATTGAAGCTATTGCAAAAATTGCTAAAGCCAATTCCTGTTTACTTTGCGTGGATAATACTTTTGCATCACCCGCCTTACAACAGCCTCTCACGCTGGGAGCTGATTTGGTAATACACAGTGCTACTAAATATTTAGGCGGACACAGTGATCTGATTGCAGGACTAGTAGTTGCCAAAGAAAAAGAACTGGGCGAAAAAATAAAATTCATTCAAAATGCAAGTGGCGCTATCCTTGCGCCATTCGAC